>MDTG01044901.1_pt1 | contig 24146 bp, 27 predicted proteins | sample 811421 | NCBI WGS metagenome assembly MDTG01 (sample SAMN05326645, study PRJNA326480) | marine metagenome | isolation source: seawater | place: Pacific Ocean: South East | collected 2011
TGATATGTCAAAAATAAAAATTACAAATTTCAACAGATTAAAAGGAATCCCATTAAAATGGAAAAAAATTTATATATCGATGCTTCGCATCCAAATGAAACTCGTATCGTTCTTAAGTCTAACTCCTCAATTGAGGAATATGAATTTGAAGATAAAAATAAGTTAAATTTTAAGAATAATATTTATCTAGGAACTATCAGCAGAGTAGAACCGTCTCTTCAAGCTGCTTTTGTTAATTTTGGAAGGATAAGACACGGTTTTTTAGCTTTTAATGATATTCAGTCGGACTACTATCAAATTCCTTCCGAAGATAAAGAAAAGATTAAATTTGCAGAAGAAAAGATTAGAGAAAACTTAAAAAATAAAGCTCTAGAAGATATTCCTAACGAAAAAAATTTAGATAAATCACCAGAGACAAATGGCGAGGAAAAAAATTTGGTCAAAAATGCCGATGAAGTAAAAAAGGAATATAGAGAAGAATTAAAAACTTCTTACGGCCTTAAAAGATACAAAATTCAAGAAGTTATAAAACCTGGCCAAGTTATATTGATACAAGTTATAAAAGAAGAGCGAGGTCAAAAAGGAGCGGCTTTAACAACCTTTATTTCTTTAGCTGGTAAATATATAGTTTTAATGCCTAATACTCCAAAAGGCGGAGGTATATCCAGAAAAATTTTTAATTCTTCTGATAGACAAAAAATTAGAGGCATTCTGAATCAAATTGAAATACCTAAAAGTATGGGTGTAATTGTTAGAACTGCTGGTGCTAACAAAACAAAAAATGAAATTGAAAAAGATTTTGAGAATACTTTAAAAACTTGGGAAGATATTGGAGAAAAAGCTTTAAATTCTAATGCTCCATCTTTGGTATACGAAGAAGGAGATATCATTAAGCGTACTTTGAGAGATACTTACGATAATGAAACAAAGAATATTTATATTGACGGAAATGAAGCTTATCAAAAGGCAAAAAAATTTATGAAAGAATTAATGCCTAAAAACGTCAAAAATATTAAAAAGTATAGAGGTAAAATTCCTCTGTTTCATGATGCTAATATTGAAAAAGAGTTAAATAATATTTTTGAACCTAGGGTTAAATTAAAATCTGGGGGTTATTTGATTATCAATCCAACAGAAGCTCTAGTAGCGATAGATATTAACTCTGGTCAATCGACGAAACAAATAAATATTGAGAAAACTGCACTAAATACAAATCTTGAAGCAGCTGAAGAGATTTCAAGACAAATAAAAATTAGAGACTTGTCAGGTTTAATTGTAATTGATTTCATTGATATGATGAATTTTTATAATAGACGTATGGTCGAAAAAAAAATGAGGGAAAGTATTAGAAAAGATAGAGCTAGAATTCAAGTTGGAAGAATTAGTAATTTTGGGTTATTAGAGATGACAAGACAAAGGCTGAGAGAAGCTTCAATCAATTGGGAAACTATTCTGTCTTTGGAGTCTTTTGCGCAAAAGATCATTAAAAAAATTGAACTTTTAGCATTCAATAGTAAAGTTAAAATTATCAAAGCGCATATTCCCGAAAAAGTAAAATTATATATTGAAAACAAACTTTTTAAAGAAATTGAATACTTTCAAAAAAAATACTTACTAAAAATAAACTTTATGAGTGATTCTAATCTAGTTATACCTGAATATAAAATAGAACTCGCTAATAAATCAAAAAAAGTAATTAGTAAAGTTCAAAATATAAATGAAATAGATATTGATAAAAAAAATTCTTTTAAAAACGATAAAAAGAATTTTAAAGATGAAACAAAGTTAACTACAAAAAAAATAAAAAAAACAAAAAGTTTAAAAAAGAAAACCAAGGGCCTACGGACATTGTGGGTTAGAAGAAAAAAAAAATCTTAAATTAAACCATCGGATGGAGAGCTAGGTGTTGCAAAAAAGTTTTTTTTCATTCTTCCTGCTAGATAGGAATCTCTCCCAGAAATTACTGCATTTTTAAACGCTCTTGCCATCTTTATTGGGTCTTTTGAATTAGCAATAGCACTATTAATTAGCACACCATCACATCCCATTTCCATTGCAATAGTTGCGTCGGAAGCCGTGCCGATACCGGCGTCTACAATTACCGGTACCTTGGATTGTTTAATTATTAAAGATATATTAACTTTATTTTGCAAACCTAAGCCTGATCCAATAGGTGAAGCTAAAGGCATAATTGCTGAAGCTCCACAATCTTCAAGTTTTTTAGCCAGTAAAGGATCGTCGGTACAATAGACCATAACTTTAAAACCCTCTTTAACTAATATCTTAGTCGATTTAATTGTTTCGATCATATTTGGATATAAAGTTTTCTTGTCACCTAAAACTTCTAATTTTACTAATCTCCAACCTCCCATTTCTCTAGCTAGTCTTAAAGTTCTTAGTGCTTCACTGGATGTAAAGCATCCAGCAGTATTAGGTAAATAAATTATTTTTTTTGGATTTAAATAATCTGTCAAGATTGGTTTTCTTTTATCAAGAATATTGATACGTCTTACTGCTACTGTAACCATATCAGCTCCAGACTCTTTGACTGCTTTAGCTGTTTCTTTGAAATTTTTGTATTTTCCAGTACCAACAATGAGTCTAGATTTTAATATTTTATTTGCAACTTTGAAGGTATCTTTTTTCAGACTAACCCCCTCCAATAAAATGAACTACTTCTAATTTATCATTATTTTTAAGAATTTTTTTTTTATAGTTTGATTTAGGAACAATAATTCCATTATATTCTATAGCCACTTTTTTGTTGTTAAGTTTAAATTTTTTTAATAGTTCATAAATAGAAACCTTAGATTTTATATCTACTTTCTTTCCATTTAATTGTATTTTTGCCATAATTGAGTTAATTAAATAAATTATATATTAAAGATGAATAAAATTATAATTCTTAATGGTCCAAATCTCAACCTTTTAGGTGAACGTGAAAAAGAAAAATATGGTACAGTTACATTAATAGATATCGAGAATAATTGTAAGGAATTTGCTAATAAAAACGATATTAGTCTCTCTTTATACCAGTCCAATATTGAAGGTGAGCTTGTAGAAAAAATTCAAAAAGCAAGAAAAGAACAAAATGGTTTAATTATTAACGCTGGGGCATACACTCATACTTCTGTAGCTATACATGATGCTTTGAAAGTGCTCACCATACCAATTATTGAGTTACATATAACAAATATTTACAATAGAGAAGAATTCAGGCATAAATCAATGATAAGTAAATTAGCTACTGGTATTCTATGTGGTTTTGGAACCGATGGTTATATCATGGCATTAAATGCAATGAAAAATCTTTTGGAAAATGAAAATAGATAAAAAATTAATAAAAGAGTTAGTAGATCACTTGCAGGAATTCAATCTTACAGAGCTTGAATATCAAGAAGGTCAAACTAAGATTAAAGTTTCAAAAGCTGCAAAATCAATTGAAAAAATTAATTCTGGAGCAGTTGTATCTCCAAATAAAGCTGTCTTAAGTAAATCAGATGATACTGGTGGTATAAGAATTAAATCACCAATTATAGGAACCGCTTATTTAGCGCCTGAGCCTGGAGGAAAAAAATTTGTTAAAGTAGGTGATAAAATTAAAAAAGGGCAAACTGTTATGATAGTTGAAGCAATGAAAACAATGAATCATGTGCCTTCGACTAGTGATGGTGAAGTAAAAAAAATTCTTGTAAATGATGGTCAGCCAGTTGAATTTGGTCAACCATTAATTGTTTTAAAATAAAATAAAAATGTTCAAAAAAGTATTGATAGCAAATAGAGGCGAAATTGCTGTAAGAATTATTAGAGCATGTAAAGAATGGGGTATCTCAACAGTGGCAGTTCATTCAGACGTAGACTCTGATGCCATGCATGTACGATTAGCAGATGAAAGTGTTTGTATCGGATCTCATCAACCTCAAAATAGTTATTTAAATGTATCTTCAATAATGTCTGCTGTAGATTTAACAAATGCTGAGGCTATTCATCCAGGTTACGGCTTTTTATCCGAAAACTCAAAATTTGCAGAAATGGTTACTAAACATGGAATAAAATTTATTGGGCCAAGTTCTGACCTAATTTCAAAAATGGGAGATAAAATTGAAGCTAAAAGAATAGCTAAAAAATATGGATTACCAATAATTGAGGGTTCTGAAGGAGGAGTAAAATCATTATCGGAAGCAAAGGCGATATGTAAGGAAATTGGATACCCTGTTTTAATAAAAGCGGCTGGAGGTGGTGGCGGAAAGGGAATGAAAATTGTTGATCAAGAAGATCAATTAGAAAATTTATTTTTAACTGCGAAAAATGAAGCCAAAAAATATTTTGGTAATGATGAGTTATATATTGAGAAATATTTCAAAAACCCGAGACATATTGAGGTTCAGATAATGTCAGGCAAAAATAAGACTGTTCATTTAGGTGAAAGAGATTGTTCAGTTCAAAGAAGACATCAAAAATTAATTGAAGAGACCCCGAGCCCTGTTTTAACAAATGAACAAAGAAAAGATTTGTTAGAAAAAACTGTAAAGATGGTAGAACAAATTGGTTATGAAGGAGCAGGAACAGTCGAATTTATTTATGAAAAAGGTAAATTTTATTTTTTAGAAATGAATACGAGAGTCCAAGTTGAACACCCAGTAACAGAAGTGCAAACAGGTATCGATATTGTCAAAGAGCAGCTATGGATAGCATTTACAGGCGAAACTGCTTTAAAACAAAGTGATATAGATCCACGTGGTCATTCAATCGAATGTAGAATTAATGCTGAAAATCCAGCTTTAGATTTTCAACCAAGTCCTGGAACAATAAGTGTTTGCCACCAACCTTCTGGTTTTAGAACTAGAGTAGATGGGTCAATTTTTCAAGGATGTAAAATTACTCCATATTATGACAGTTTAATAGCAAAGGTTATATGTAAAGGAAGAAATAGGGGTGAAGCTATACAAAGAACTTTGAGATCTTTAGATGAGTTTGTTTTGGAGGGGATTACTACTACAATTGACTTACACAAAAAAATTTTAAGTCATGAAAAATTTATTAATTCAGATTTTGATACTAATTGGTTAAGTAGAGAAAAATTTTTTTAAACTTTTCCACAATTTACTAACTGTAGATCGTAAATCGCGTGATCAAATGGAGCAATCGTAGGATCCGATGAAAAAGTCCATCCATTAAAAATGAAAACTTTTTCATTTTGATTTTCAGAAGAATCTTTCACTTGAAGATAAGCAACGTTATTATTCATAGCATCTGATTCTATTTTTCCGCATTTCAATACTTTAATTTCTAATGGACCAAATTTTGCAGTTTCTCCAAGTTTTACTATAATTTCGGAAGTTTTAGCTGTAATTTTATCTAAACCAATAAATTTGGCGCTAGATAAGTTTATTTTTGAGGTGTCTTTTTTTTTATTTTTGATAACTTCGTTGCTAGTTTGATCTTCACTTATTTCTTCAATATCCTCAAAGCTAGGTTTTAATTCATTAAGATTAATTAAAGGTGTGCTTAAAACTTTATCTTCTGCGGAAATTGAAAAATTGTAAAGAACAAAAATACAAATTTGTGTATAAAATTTAAAATTTCCAAGTTTCATATTTTTTCAGATTAACATTTTTTTTAATCTTTGTCGGTTTATATGCTTCTTTTAGTCCAGTCTTATTTTCAGAATGACCTTTTTGCCAATTGTATTTTTTCTCTTTTAAATCAGGTGGCGTGTCTGTTGTGTGGTGCATCCACATAAACCAGTCAGACGTAATTTTTGTAGCTTCGATGTTATTTGAGTATATCACCCATCTTTGATCGTGTTTATTTTTATAATACTTATTTCCAAACTCATCTTTACCTACGAACTTTCCAAAAAATAGAGTTTTGAGAAAGGTTCCAAAAGTTTGTCTATTCCACCAAGTAAAAAATATTTTTAAATTCATTTTCAATTTTAAAAGTCCACACAATTAATAAGTGTATACCAGACGTTACTTATATTTGCTATATATCTTTAGTAAACAGAATCCTTGTCAAAAATGAAAAAATTTATAGTTGAAACTTATTATACTTGTGTATTCAAAACGGTACATAATCTCGATAACTTGAACGATAATGAGCTGTCAAAAATCGACTCTAGAAATGATGGAGAGGTTGTTGTAATTGATGTAAAACTTAACAACAGAAAAACAAAAAAAATTGGTAATAAAAAAGATTCCATAAATAAATCAAAAGAAAGTGACAGTTTATTATCTTCTTCGATTTCTGAAAAAATAATTGCTTCTAAAAATCAGGAGTTAGTTAATAACAAAAATTTAAAATCAAAAAACCAAACAAACGCTAGATTTAAAATGCCTGATAGGAGAAAGGGTTATATACAAAAAGCCCAAATAGGAGATCACAAAGTATATTTGCATACAGGTGAGTATGATGATGGTAAAATTGGTGAAATTTTTATTGATACAAACAAAGAAGGAGAATTAGTTAAAGCAATGATGAACAATTTTGCAATCGCAATATCATTAGGGTTACAATACGGTGTTCCTCTTGAAGAATACGTTGATGCATTTATTGATACTAAATTTGAACCTTCTGGAAATGTACTTGGTAATGACAGAATTCTTAGCGCTTCCTCTATTTTAGATTATGTATTTAGAGAACTTGCAATTTCATATTTAGGGAAAGAGGAGTTGGCACACACCCCATCAATTGCAAGTACCAAGGATATAACTGATCAAACTACTGATGATAAATTTCTTAAAATCGTTAAAAATATAACTTCTAAAGGTTTCGTAAGAAGTAACTATGAAGAAAAATTAGTTGACCTCTCAGATGTTAGAATAAATTTGAAATCAAAAAGTTAATTCTTTTTTATATCTATTTTTATTCCAAGCTCTTTTAATTGTTTAAGCTCAACCTCAGAAGGAGCGCTCATCATTAAATCTTGAGCGTTTTGATTCATCGGAAATAAAGTGACTTCTCTTATATTTTTAGTATCTGCAAGTAACATTACAATTCTATCAATACCTGGAGCTATACCTCCATGCGGAGGAGCGCCGTAACTTAAAGCGTTTAGCATTCCGCTAAATTTTTCTTCAACGTCTTTTTTGTCATATCCTGCAATTGAAAATAGCTTATACATCAATTCAGGTATATGATTTCTTATTGCACCTGATGATAATTCTACTCCATTACAAACTATATCGTATTGAAGTGCTTTTATCTTTAGGGGCTTTTCAAAATCTAAACTATCTATATCGCCCTGTGGCATAGAAAAAGGATTATGACTAAATTTGATTTTTTTCGTTTGTTCGTCTAGTTCATACATCGGATAATCAATTATCCAACAAAACGCAAATTGATCCTCATTTATTAGTTTTAATTCATTTGCGATTTTATCTCTAGCTATAGATAATATTTTCTCAACTTCATTTTCTTTTCCACAAGATAAAAAAATGCTATCCCCAATTTCTGCATTACAAATTTTCATGATTTCTTTTAATGACTCTTCGCTAAAAAATTTTCCAACTGGACCTTTTCCAGAAATCTTTTTATCTTTCTCAATTGTGAAATAAGCCAGCCCAGAAGAACCTTGTTCTTTAGCCCATTTATCAATATTATCAAAAAAACTTCTTGGTTTATCTTTAGTTTTTTTTGTTACAATACATCTTGATTTTGAGCCATTTTTTACTAATTTTTTGAAAATATCAAAAGTAACATCGTCTCTAGTAAATATATTAGTAATATCATAAATTATCAGTGGATTTCTTAAATCAGGTTTATCAGTACCGTATTTAAGCATTGCTTCTTTGTAAGGAATTTTTGGAAACTTATCATAAGTTAATTTTTTTGAAGAAAATTTTTTAAATAGTTTCACCATTAGTTTTTCAACCACAGAAAATACATCTTCTTGTTCAACAAACGACATTTCAATATCTAGCTGATAAAATTCTCCAGGACTTCTATCTGCTCTTGCATCTTCATCTCTAAAGCAAGGCGCAATTTGAAAGTATTTATCAAAACCTGACATCATTATTAACTGCTTAAATTGTTGTGGCGCTTGAGGTAAGGCATAAAACTTTCCGGGATTTAATCTGCTAGGCACTAAAAAGTCTCTAGCCCCTTCTGGACTTGATGAGGTAAGAATAGGTGTTTGGTATTCAAGAAATCCTAAGTTTAGCATTTCTGATCTAATAAATGATATAACTTTAGATCTTAATATTATATTTTTGTGCATTTCTTCTCTTCTTAAATCTAAAAAACGGTATTTTAATCTAATGTCTTCAGGATAATCTTGTTCACCAAAAACTGGCATAGGTAATTCTTTAGCTTCAGATAAAATTTTAATAGATTTAATGTCTACCTCTATTTTTCCTGTACTCAATTCTAGGTTTTCAGTACCTTTTTCTCTTTTTACCACTTTTCCTATTATGTTTAATACTGACTCAGGTTTAATTTTTTCTAAAATAGAAAAAAATTTGTTATTATTCTCTATAACACATTGAGTTAATCCATAATGATCTCTTAAATCAATAAATAACAAATTTCCGTGGTCTCTTTTTCTGTGCAACCAACCAGATAAAGAAATTTCTTTTCCAACATCTTTTTCAGACAAATCGGCACAATTATGAGATCTATATTTATTCATTAATCAATACTTTTTTTATTAAATTAATATTTATCGATTTTCCAGAAGATAAAGACAAATCGTCAATTTCTTTTATAAATTTGAACACTTTCTCATATGATCTTTCTATGTTTTTAATAATATACTCTGAGATTTTTGGACTAATATTAATTTGTTTATCAGAAAAAGATTTTGATATTATTACTCTCAATAAATCATCTGTGGGCAGCTCAATGCCTAAACTTACAAAACTATCTGCTCTTGATTTTAAGTCTTTTAATTTGATATTCATATTTTTTATTGGCAGAAGAGAATTTACGACAAGATAAGAATCTAACTGTTTTAAGTGGTTCAATATTGTATAAAAAAAATTTTCATCAATATTATGTTCGTAATTATCGATTATCAAACAATCTAATTTTTCTAGTTCAACCAGCATATTTTGAGTAAAAGAGTTAGCATTAAATATTTTAACAGTTTCAATTTTTTTTTTTAAAATATTTGATAAATGTGTTTTGCCACATCCTTTTGGTCCGTATATATTTACCCATTTGTCTGGCCAATTTGGCCAGCTTTCTATTAGGCGGTATGCAGAAAAATTATTACTAGAAACATAATAATCCTGTTCATAATATTTTGCTTTAAAAGGAAATTTAAATACAAGTTGACCCATTAAATTATCTCGATCTTCCACTGCCCTTCTCTCATGTTTAAATCAATGTTTTGGTCTTTTAGTTTTTTAATTATCTTATCTATTTTACCTAGATATTTAATTTTTACTAAAACATAATCTTTATTTAACTGTTGGACATAATAATTGTCAATTAAATCTATTTTCTTTAATCTATTATTGAATTCTACTAGACTATTTTTTTTGTCCAATTTAATTTCTGCATTCAAAAAGGATGGGGTTCTTACATCTATTAAGTTTTGCGATTTTATTAAATCTTCAATTTCATTTTTAATTTTCAAGATTATTTTATCATTAAATTCATATTGATTTAAATTCGTTCTATCAATATTTAAGTTTTTGTTTAATTTTTTACCTTCAATTTTAGTATTCAAAAAAACTTTTGCAATATTTTTGTCAATATCAATTGTGATAAATGCCATATTGTTCAAATCATATTCTTTGAAGAACTTGTCTATATTTAATTTGTATATACTATCTCTGTAAGATTTAATGATTTGAATACTCTCTACGCTCTCTACTGGAAGGCTATATTTAATTAAATCTTCTGACTCTTCACTATTCCAATTTTCATAAAAGTAATTTTTTGTATAAATAAAATATTGCTTGTCTTGAATTAATAAGGGAAATATTATCATATTTGTATTAATGATATCTGAATAAAGTATATTTTTTTGATAAAAAAAATTATGAAGTCTGTCTCTATCAAAATAAATATTAAAACTTACTTTATTTTTATCCTCGTTTGTTTTCACTTGATAATAAGAAATAAGCTTTTTTATTTGTGTTAAATTTGTAGTTGAAATTTTCTTGTAATCACCCTCTAACAAGAGTCTGTTAATCAGCTCATTAAAACCATTTAAAAAAGCTTGATTAGCCAATTTTTCTTTATTTTTTGAAATTTTTTTACTTATTTCAATATTATTAACATTAAAGAGTTTATTGTCAGATAAAACATTTCCAGTTTTAAATAAAATAATTATTATACAACAAATAAATATAAGATTTTTCATACTTAGCTAATTATCATTTTTATTAATGAAAAAAATACAAAATAGTTATAAAAAAAGCGGTGTAAATATTTCTATAGCTAATAAATTCGTAGATCACATAGCTAAATTAACAAAAAAAAATGACCAAAAAACGAATAGTCCATTTAATAACAATAATATTGGTGCTTTTGGTTCTGTTTTTGACCTAAGTAAAATTAAGATAAAAGATCCAGTCATAGTATCGTGTACAGATGGTGTGGGAACAAAACTCGATTTAGCTAACAGATTTAAGAAATTCAATACTATTGGAATAGATTTAGTTGCAATGTGTGTTAATGATTTAATAGTTCAGGGAGCTAAACCTTTGTTTTTTTTAGATTATATCGCTTTAGGAAAATTAGATCTTAAAAAAACGAAAAGTATTATCAAAGGAATCTTGCAGGGTTGTAAAATTTCCAATTGTAAACTTATTGGAGGAGAAACAGCAGAAATGCCTGGTATTTATTCTAAAGATAAATTTGATTTAGCAGGTTTTAGCGTAGGTATAGTTTCAAAAAAAAAGATACTACATAAAAGAAATGTAAAACATAATGATCTAATTTTTGCTATACCTTCAAATGGACTTCATTCTAACGGTTTTTCTTTAGTAAGATCTATTTTAAAAAAAACAAAAATAGATAGAAGTTTGAAAAATGAATTATTAAAACCAACTAAGATTTATACAAAAGAAATATTAAGATTAGCCGATCGTAATTTGATAAACTCGGCTGCACATATTACTGGAGGAGGACTATTAGAAAACATAACTAGGTCTGTGCCAGATGGTTTATCTGTAAATATTGATCTATCAAAAATTAAAATTAAACGTATTTTTAAATGGTTAAAATCAAAAAATATATCTGATCAAGAAATGTTGAGAACTTTTAATTGTGGTGTTGGCTTTTGTATAATAATTGACAAAAAAAATATAAAAAAAATTAAAAAATATTTTTCTAAAGAATTTATGCCTTATCAAATTGGTTATATTTCCAAAAATATAAATAAATTAAATTTTTATAATAATTTAAAATGGTAAAAAAAAAAACTTGTGTTTTCATATCTGGATATGGTTCTAATTTAAAATTTTTAATTAAAAATTCTCGTCATCAAAACTTTCCAATTAAGATAAGTCTAGTTGTCTCTGACAATAAAAGTGCAAATGGATTGATTTATGCGAAAAAGAATTCAATTCCCTATTTGATAATTGATACAAAAAAAAGAAATTTTGAGCTTAAAATTCTTAAAGAACTTAAAAAATATAAAATATCTCTTATTTGCCTAGCTGGATACATGAAAATTATTTCAAAAAAATTTATTAAAAATTATGGAAGAAAAATAATAAATATTCATCCATCATTGCTGCCAAAATTTAAAGGCTTAAACACTTTTAAAAGAGTTTTAGAAAATGAAGAAATAAAAACTGGTTGTACTGTTCATTTTGTGAATGAAAAACTTGATGGTGGTCTTAAAATTTTACAAAAAAGTTTTTTTATAGATAAAGATTATAATGAAGAAAAATTAAAAGCTGAAACTCAAAAATTAGAATACAAGGCGTTTTCGGAGGCGATAATCAAAATTTTTAGATATAGCTAACTTTTGAAGAAAAAATTAATTTCTTTTTTTGCGTTCTCAATAGAATCAGACCCATGTACCGAATTTTTGTCTATTGATATTCCATAAAGTTTTCTAATTGTATTTTCTTTTGCTTGTTTTGGATCGGTTGCTCCCATAATTTCCCTATTTGATAGTACTGCATTTTCACCCTCTAAAATCATCACAACTATTGGTCCAGAGGATAAATATGCACAAAGGTCATCATAAAAAGGCTTTGTTTGGTGAACTTTATAAAATTCAGCTGCCTCCTCTTTTGTAATATGAATTTTTTTATCTTCTTTGATTTTTAATTTATTTTTTATAAAAATAGATTTTATTTCCTCAATTAAATTTCTCTCTACTGCGTCTGGTTTAATTATTGAAAGTGTTTGTTCTGAATTACTCATAGTTATCTTCGATTAATTGATTTAATAATCTAACTCCAAAGCCTGTAGCACCTCCAGAGTTTAAAGCTCCGCCATACTTCGAAAAAGCCATTCCAGCAATATCTAAATGAGCCCAAGGTGTTTTATTCAAAATGAACCTTTGTAAAAATTGAGCGGCAGTTGTAGATCCTGCTCCTCCAACATAATTTATATTTTGAACATCTGCATTTTTGGAATTCATTAGTTTATCATAATTCTTATGAAGAGGCATTCTCCAAACTTTTTCTTCAACTTTTTCACCTGCATTAAAAATCTGTTTAGACAGTTTATCGTCGTTAGAAAAAAGACCAGCATATTCTGATCCTAAACAAACTATAATAGCTCCTGTCAGAGTAGCTAAGTCAATAATAAATTTTGGTTTAAATTTTTTCTCAGTAAAAGTTAAAGCATCTGCTAAAACAAGTCGGCCTTCTGCGTCAGTATTTAAGATTTCTATTGTTTTACCACTATAAGATTTTACAATATCGCCAGGTCTCTGGGCATTTCCACTAACCATATTTTCTACTAAACCTACAACACCAACAGCATTAATTTTTGCTTTTCTTAAAGCTAAATTTTTCATTAATCCAACTACAGTTGCTGATCCTGCCATGTCATAAGTCATGTCCTCCATAAATTTTGCTGGTTTTAATGAATAACCTCCAGTGTCAAAACATACCCCTTTACCAACAAATGCTAAAGGCTTAGAATTATCTTTTGCACCATTCCATTCCATCGTCACAAGATATGAACCTCTGATACTTCCTTGGCCTACTCCGAGTAAAGCGTGCATGCCAAGTTTCTTTAATTGTTTTTGATCATAAACATTTACTTTTAAACCATCCTTTTTAAGTAAGCTTAATCTTTTTGCGTATTCGTCAGGATGTAAAATATTTCCTGGTTCTGAGACTAAGTCTCGAGCATAAAAAGTTCCTTCTTCTAAAGCTTTAAATTTTAGTTGGTTTTGTGCAGAGGGTTTATTCTTGCTTCCTAGTACGTTAATAGTAATTGCTCTAGTTTCATTTTTAGTTTTATACTTTTTAAATTCATAAGATTTTAATTTAAGTCCATGTAGGAAATGACCAAGAAAGTTTTTGTCTTTGCTCACTATACTGTCTGAGGCGATAAAATATTCAGGATTTTTTCCATTATTAATTCGTCCATACAACTCGGCTCCTAGATTTTCAATATCAGATATTTTCAAGTTGTCTTTAATGGATATCAAAACTATCTTTTTTTTTGAACTTAGTTCAAAAACAAACAAATTTTTTTTTAAATCACTAGTTTTTAATAAATCGCTTATGTAAGAAAATTCTTGATCAGAAAGGAAGTTTTTAAGCCCACTAATATTGAATTTTTCCTTTGAAAATAAAATTAGATTAGCTGAACTATTATTTGTTTTGTTTAAGTAATTTAGTTTTATAGACATAAATTTTTAGTTTTTTATTAGTTTCAGTGGTATATATGTTCAAATATATCACATTTCAATGGGAAATTGATCATAGTTAAACCATAGATTGAAATTTGAGTAAGGTTGCTTTATTTATATACATTATAAAGCAATGCTACAAAACACTATTTATCGAAATTTTATCAAAGAGTTACTTAAAACTTTTTTTGTAATTTTATTTGGCCTAACGATTATTGCTTGGACTGTAAGGGCCGTAAATTTTTTAGACTTAATTGTTGATAGTGGTTACTCGGTGTCAACTTACTTCCAGTACTCTATATTAAATTTATTGAGTATAATGACAAAATTTATACCTTTATCTTTTTTACTTGCACTCATAATTTTTATTATAAAAAAAATTCAGGAAAATGAGTTTATAATATTATGGACTTCAGGAATAAAAAAGTTAACTCTTGCAAATCTTTTTTTTACAGTTTCAATTATTATTACAATTATATACATATTTTTTTCTACTGTGATAACCCCAATGGCCTTAAATCAATCTAGATTTTTATTGAATAAAGGAGGATTCGATTCTTTTTTACCGACAATAAGAATCCAACAGTTTAGTGATTCTTTCGAGGGTTTTACATTCTTAGTTGAAGATAAGAAAAATAACGAAATTAACAATGTCTTTATTCATGATGAATATAATGTTTTAAAAAATTTAACGTCTGATCAATCAGAAAAAAATTCAACTACAATAGTAGCAAAAAATGGCATAGTACAGGGAAATAAAAAGTTAATTTTATTTAGTGGTCAAATTATTTCAACTCAAAAGGTAAGCTTAAAAAATGATATTATAAAATTTGAACAGCTTAATATAAATTTAGATACACTCTCTACAGGAACAATCAAAATTCCAAAATTACAAGAAACCTCTACATATGATCTTCTAAAATGTAATTTTCAGAAATCCTTTAAGAATACTAACATTTTAAATTGTAAAAAGAGTGCTGAAGAAGAGATTAAAACTATTTTAAATCGGAGGTTTGTATTACCATTTTATATTCCTATCATTGCTTTATTATGTTCTTTCTTAATTGTGAAGTCCAAAAAGAAAAGAAATTTTTTTTTAAACAAATATACAATTTTTATTATGAGTTTTTTAATTTTGCTTTATGCAGAATTGATCGTGCGTTACACAGGTATCTCAAAATTAATGAATATTTTATTCATAATTTCTCCTTTAATGCTCATTCCAATAATTTATCTATTATTGATTTATAAATTATCGAAAGAATCTGTGGTGATAAAATGAAAAAAGTTTTATTTAATTACTTGCTATCGGGTTTTTTCAAAATGATATTTAAAGTAATGTTAATTTTTTACTGCTTTGGGATAATTTTAAATTTATTTGAGGAAATTGAGTTTTTTAAAAATTTAGATGTATCTCTATTAATACCATTTACTCTTACAGCATTGTTTATACCTAGTTTATTAATAAAAATGTTACCATTTATAATTTTTATTTCAAGTTTGTGGTATTTGTGGAATTTAAGAAATAATAAGGATTTATTAAATCTTAAAGTATTTGGATATTCAAATTTTAAAATTTTTTTTATACTAGCCTTTAGTTCTTTTATTTTTGGATGGATTATCTTATTTGCTGTTAATCCTTTTACTTCAACAATGGTGAAATATTACGAACAAACTAAAGCTAAATATTCGAGAGATATAGATCATCTGGTATCAATAAATAAAAATGGACTTTGGACTAAAGAAAATTTAGAGAATGGATATAGGATTATTGCTGCAGAGGAAATTGAAGGTAATTTTTTAAAAAAAATAACAATTTTCGACTTAGACAATAATTTTAACTTAACTAAAAAAATTTACTCTGAATTAGGAGATATTTCTAAAAATGATTGGTTTCTAGAAAAAGTGTCAATTATGGAATATGAAAATGGTATTATGAAAGAAAATTTTAAGGATACTCATTTAATTTATTCAAAATACGATCAAACAAAAATTAATAGTTTATTTCGAAATTTCGATACTATGTCTTTTTTAGATTTAATTTTAAATTATCGTGATTTACAAAGTAGAGGTTACAACAAGACATACTTAAATCAAAATTTAAATTCAATGTTATCTCTGCCATTTTTCTTGTTTATGATGACCGCGTTAGCTTCAATTTTAACAATGAATACATTAAAAAAATCAAATAATTTCACATATATCGTAGTAGGTATTATTGCTTGTGTCGCTGTTTACTACTTTAAAGATTTGTCATTAGCATTAGGAAAAACCGACAGAATTTCTTTATCTTTAGCTGCATGGATCCCAGTAGCAGTAATTGGATTATTTAGCTCAATAGGTATTTTGCAAATAAATGAAAAATAATTTTTATATATTATTATTATCAATATTTTTTTTTCATCCACTCCTGGCTGATAATCTAAATATTCAATCTTCAGAAATTTCGATAGATAAAGATAGTCGTTCGACTATTTTTAAAGGCGGTGTTGTTGCTACAGATCATAAGAATAATGTATTTAAAACTGATTATGCTGAGTATAAAAAAGATTTAAAATTTTTAAAAAGTAGAGGTGAAACTACAGTTATAACATCAGAGGGCTACTCGATCAGTGGTAAAAATATAGTATTTGACAATAAAAATGGATTTATAAAATCAGATAATAAAACTACTATCAAAGATTTAGAGGAAAACAATATATTTTTAGAAAATTTTGAATATTCAATTAATGATAACTTTTTTAAGTCAATAGGTAAAATTAAGATTATTGATACTAACAATAATACTTATAATTTTTCCCAAATTTTTATAAATGAAAAGAAAAGAGAAATTATTGGATCCGACATTAAAGCATTTTTAAATGAAGAAAGTTTTAAAATTAACAAAAATAATAAGCCACGGGTGTTTGCCAATACAGTTAAAATCGAAAATCAAAACAGTGAGTTTACAAAGAGTATTTTTACCTTATGTGATTATAGAAAAGATGATAAATGTCCACCTTGGTCTTTACAGGCTAGTAGAATGTTTCATGACAAAAAGAAAAAAACTATTTATTATGATAATGCAGTTATCAAAGTATATGATTTACCAATTTTTTATTTACCAAAATTATCTCATCCAGACCCAACTGTGAACAGAAGATCAGGTTTTTTACCACCGTCTTTCTCGGACTCTAAAAATTTAGGTCCAGGCCTTGAAACACCTTATTATTGGGATCTTGGTATGGATAAAGATTTAACTTTAACTACAAAGTTATTTTCATCAGAGAATCCTTTGTTTTTAGGTGAATATCGTCAAGCTTTTGAACAATCAAATTTAGTTTCGAATTTTGGATATACAGAGGGTTATAAAAATACTAACGAAAATAAAATTGCTGGAAGCAAATACCATTTTTTTTCAAAGTTTGTAAAAAAGTTTAAAAATGAAAAAGGAGCTGATAATGAGTTTAAATTAAATTTACAAAGGGTTTCAAACAAGAAATATTTAAAATTATATAAAATTAATAACGATTTGATTAATTACGAAAACGATACTCTTGAAAATTCTTTAAGTTTTGCCCACGAAGATGAAGATCTATTTTTTGGTATAAGAGCAAGTGCTTATGAAGATTTAACAGAAAACAATAAAAATGATGAATACGAGTATATCTTGCCGGACATAATCTTAGATAAAAGTTTGTTTAGTAATAACAAATATGGGTTTGCAGATTTGCAATCTAACTTAGTTTTTCATAACTATGAAACTAATAAATTTACTAAATTCTTTATAAATGATATCGACTGGAAATATAATCAATTCAACTATCCTTCAGGTATAAAAGGGCGACTAATCGGAAAATTAAAGAATGTAAACTATGAGGCTAAAAATACTTCCATTTATAAACCTGATACTACACATGAACTTTTTGGGGCATTAGGTTTTTTAGCTGAAATTAATCTTTTTAAAAAAATGAGAGATAATGCTTCTCATTTATTAACTCCTAAAATGTTATTAAGATATGCTCCAGGTCACATGAGAAAAGAAACTGAAAACACTAGATTGAATCATTCAAATGTTTTTACATTGGATAGATTGAATACAAATAAAAATTTTGAAAATGGCTTAAGTGCTACTCTAGGTTTTGATTACGAAATAGATAGTTCTACTAAGAAATTAGATTTCTCTATTGCGCAAATAATTAATGAAAAAGAAAATGAAAATATGCCTTCTTCATCAAGTTTGAATCAAAGATTTTCAGATGTAATAGGGCATTCGGAGTTAGAAATTAATGATAACATTAGCCTTAAATATGACTTTGCTTTAGATCAAAACTATAAGAATTTGAATTATAACGAATTAAGCACTAATTTTGATTTTAATTCGATAAAATTTGATTTTGGTTATTTGCAAGAAAAAGAACATATAGGAGATCAAGAATATTTAAGAAGTAAGATAGATTTAACGCAGAACCAATATGGAACTTTTTCTGCAGAAACTAAAAGAAATTTAATTACAAATTCAGCTGAGTATTACAATTTAAGTTATGAATATACTAATGATTGTCTAAGGGCAGGTTTAGTCTATAGAAGAGAATTTTATAACGACTCTGAGCTAGAGCCAGAGGACTCATTAATGTTTAAAATTACATTAACTCCCTTTGGTGACATAAATTCACCTTCTTTCAACTAATGCGTTTTTTTCTAATCATTTTGACTATTGTTTTTTTAAGAGAAGCTTTTTCCTTTGCTGCTATTGAAAATAAGATTTTAGTTAACGTTGGAAATCAAATAATAACATCCTATGAATTAAAAAATAGAGTGAAAACAATTTTGATATTAAATAATAAAGAAGTAAATCAAGAGAATGTTAATACAACTAAAAAAGAGGCGTTAAATTTTTTAATTAACTATAAATTAAAAAAGGGAGAAATATTAAAATTTAAAATAGATTCTGATAATATATCTGTTTCAGAGTATTTAAAAAATATTTCGAGTAATTACAATACAGATCAAAAAGGATTTGAAAAGATTTTTATAGATAATAATCTTAGTTACGATTTATTTTTAGATGGAATAAAAACCGAATTTGCTTGGCAAAGATTAATATTTCGATCGTACGAGGATAAAATAAATGTAAATGAAGAAGAAATAGATAAAGAATTAAAAAATCTTATAAAGATACAAAAAAAATCAGAGGAGTATAATCTTGCAGAAATAGAAATCCTTTTAGAAAATAACTCTAATGACAAAAAAAGAATTAATGAAATAAATAAACAAATTAATGAAATTGGATTTGAAAATACTGCAATTAAATTCAGTAAATCTTTGTCTGCTTTAGAAGGTGGAAATTTAGGGTGGATAACTTCGCAAGCGTTATCTAACGTAATTCTTAAAGAGGTAAAAAATATGAATCCGGGAGATGTATCAAAACCAATTATAGGATCTGACACGGCTTTATTTATAAAATTATTGGAGAAAAGAAAAATAGACTTTAATAATGTAAATTTACAAAACATGAAAAATCAAATGATATCTCGAAAAAAAAATGAACTTTTAAATCTTTTTTCTAATAGTTATTTATCTAAGGTTAAGAACAATACATTAATAGAGTATAATGAATAAAAAAATTCTAATAGTTGCTGGGGATCCTAATAGCGTTAATTCTGAAATTATTTATAAAGTTTGGAAGAAAGTTTCTAAAAATATTAAACGCAATTTATACTTGGTTGCAAATTACAATTTATATTTAAAACAATTTAAGAAATTAAAATTAAATATCGATATTGTTAAAGTTAAAAATATTAATGATAGTATTAATTCATTATCTTTAAAAATCATTGACGTTCCTGTTAATTTTAAAGATCCATTTAAGGTTAGTTTAAAAGAATCATCTAAGTACGTGATAAAAAGTTTAAATCTCGCGCATTCACTCGTAGAGGATAAAAGTTTTAAAGCGGTTATAAATTGTCCAATTAATAAAAATTTAATCAAATTTTCTGGAAAAATTGGTGTTACAGAATTCTTTGCTTCTAAATGCAAGGTCAAAAAATCATCTGAAGTAATGTTTATTCATAATAAAAGGTTTTCTGTGGTGCCACTTACAACTCACTTAGATATTAAAGATGTTTCAAAAAATATCACCTCACATTTAATTATTAGTAAGCTGCAAACTTTAAACAAAGATTTTAAAAGATTATTTAAATTTATACCTAAGATTGGTGTTTTAGGATTAAATCCTCACAATAGCGAATATAAAATCACTTCAAAGGAAGTTAGCACTATAAGACCCTCTATCTTAAAACTTAAAAGAAAAGGATTTAAAATCGAGGGTCCGCTAGTATCAGATACAATTTTTATTAATAAATATAAGAATTATGATGTAATCGTAGGGATGTATCATGATCAAGTTTTGGCTCCTTTTAAAACTATCTTTAAATTTGATGCGATAAATATTACTTTAGGTTTAAATTATTTAAGAGTTTCACCAGATCATGGGCCTGCCACTGAGTTGATAGGAAAAAATAAGGCAGATCATACCAGTCTTTTTCAGTGTATTAAATTTGTTACATCAAAAACTTAATGGTATATGCAAAAAAATCTTTAGGTCAAAATTTTCTTATTGATCAAAACATTATAAAGAAAATCACTAATCAAACAAAAATTGAAAATAAAGATGTAATTGAAATCGGGCCTGGAAAAGGTGCTTTAACAAACGAAATAATAAAGAAAAAACCTAAATCTCTTACACTAATTGAAAAAGATACATCTATTTGCAAAGAACTAAATTTGAAATATTCTAAACACAAAAATATTAAGATTTATAACAAAGATTTCCTAAAATTTGATGTCGAAAAAGTAATCAAAAACAAAACAGTCGTTTTCGGAAACCTCCCATATAATATCTCATCTCAAATCCTTGTTAAAATGATTAAGATGAAAAATTGGCCTCCTAAGTATACAGATTTAATTTTTATGTTTCAAAAAGAAATGGCTCAAAGAATTTTGGGCGCGTTCAACACATCAAATTATGGAAGACTTTCAATATTAAGTAACTATAGACTAAATATTATTAATAAGTTTAATGTTTCTGCAAACTGTTTTTTTCCTAGACCAAAAGTCGAGTCAACAGTTTTGCTATTTAAGCCAAAAAAACATACAATTAAAATAAAAGATCTAGGTAATTTAGAAAAAATTACAAGTATGCTCTTTTCTAATAAGAGGAAAATGATCAATAAAAATATTAAAAAGATATTCAAAAATAATAAATTTGTTAATAATTTGAACTTGAAATTAAGACCATCTGATATTAAACCAGAAAAATATTATGAAATTACTAGGCTTTATGAAAAGATTTTTTAAAATTGTTTTTGTGTATTGAAATTATTTTCTCAATTTGATGATAGCAACTTTCAAGATTTTCATTAATTAAAACATAATCGTAATCATCCCAATGCTGAACATCTAAGTCAAAAGCTTTGAATCTTTTTTCTACCTCTTCTTGTGTATTTTGATTTCTATTAACCAATCTTTTTCTAAGTTCTTCTTTATTCGGTGGTATCAAGAATATTTTAACTAATTTTAAGTTTTTAAATTTTGATAATTGTTGACTTCCTTGCCAGTCTATATCGAAAATTATATCATTTGTTTTAAATAGATCATCTACACTTTTTTTTAATGTTCCATAATAATTGTCGAAAATTTTAGCATATTCATAAAATTTTTCCTCTTTTACTAATTTTTTAAATTTACTTTTATCGACAAAAAAATAGTCAACTCCATCTATTTCATTTTGCCTTGGTTTCCTTGTAGTGTGAGATACTGAAATTTTAAAAGATTGATATTTCTGTTGGATTTTTTTTGTAATTGTTGTTTTACCTGCACCCGAAGGAGAAGATAAAATTACCATGATATTGTTTGAGTCATGACTCATAATGACTAACTTAAACTTAGTGCTTATTGATTTGTTTTACTTTCAATAAATTTAATTGCATCTCCAACCGTTAGGATCTTTTCTGCTTCGCTGTCAGATATTTCCGAGCCAAATTCTTCTTCAAAAGCCATTACTAACTCTACAGTATCTAAACTATCAGCGCCTAGATCGTCAATAAAGCTTGCTTCTTCGGTTACTTTCTCTTCTTCTATACCTAGATGGTCTGCAACTATTTTTTTAATTTTGGGTTTTATATCGTTTGACATTAATTACCTTTGTTATGTTTATGATGTTTTCTTAATAAATTATTAGATAGAATTGTCAAGCCATATACATTCCACCATTAACATGAATGGTTTCACCATTAATATAATTGGCCATATCTGATGCTAAAAATGCTACACAATTTGAAACATCGTCTCCAGTTCCTAAGTCACCGGCAGGAATTCTGCTGATTAATTTTGTTTTGTATTCTTCAGGAATTTTATCGGTCATTTCGGTTTTTATAAAACCAGGAGATACACAGTTTATATTAATATTTTTTTTAGCATATTCTAGAGCTAGACTTTTTGAGAAAGCAACTATTCCTGCTTTTGAAGCTGAATAATTTGTTTGACCAAAATTTCCAGTGTGACCTACTATAGATGTAATATTTATAATTTTTCCTGATTTATTTTTGATCATCTTTTTTATTGCTGACTTACACATCAAAAAAGTTGATGTTAAATTAATGTCCAAAACTTTTTTCCAATTTTCTTCACTTAATCTTATTGTTAAGCTGTCAAGATTTATTCCAGCGTTATTAATTAATATATCTAAACCACCCAATTTATCGTTTGCCAAATCTACGAAGGACTCTACTTTTGAGTGATCTCCTAAATTAAATTTTTCAATTTGAACATCTTTAAATTCACTTTTAAGTTTACTCAATTTTTCTTCATTTGTGCCTGTTGCAAAAATTTGAGATCCACTTTCAGAAAATTTTTTTACCAGGCTATTACCTATCCCGCCTGTTGCGCCTGTAATAATAACTTTTTTATTTTTTAAATTCATCGGTAGTTTTTTTCATATCATCAATTGTATTTATACTAAAGCAATTTATATTTTTTACTGTCCTTTTAACCATTCCAGATAAAACTTTACCTGGGCCTATTTCAATAAAATTATTAACTTTTTGATTTGACATATTAATTACGCTTTCTCGCCATCTCACAGTTGAACAAATTTGTTCAACAAGTAACCTTTTTAAATTCTCTGGGTTATTTTCAGGCTTTGAAGTTACATTGCATACAATGTTGAAAGCAGGTTTACTAAAATTAACTGAGTTAATTTTTTCTTTCATCTTGATTTCTGCTGATTTCATCAAAGAACAATGAAAAGGTGCACTAACATTTAAAGGGATAAATTTTTTTTTGTTATCTTTTAAAATTTTTTCTAAAGAGTTGATACTTTCGACGTCTCCACTAACAATAGTTTGCCCTTCTGCATTATCATTAGCAATTTCACATATTTTTTTATTTTTTAATTCTGTAATAAAGTTATTTATCTCTTCAGTTTTGGAACCTAGTATTGCAATCATTTTACCTTTGCCTAGTGGAACAGCTTCTTGCATAGACTTACCTCGTTCAAAAAGAAGATATAAAGCATCGATAAATTTTAATGACTCTGCACAAACTAAAGCGCTATATTCTCCTAAAGAATGACCGGCAAAAAATTTTGTCGATTTAAAATTAAAATTAAACTCATTCTTTAGAACTGAAAAAATTGCATAACTAACGGTTAAAATAGCTGGTTGTGTATTTTGTGTAAGCTTTAATTGATCTTCAGGTCCCTCTAAAATAATTTTTGAGATTTTATAATTAAGTTTTTCGTCTGCTTCACTAAAGATTTTCTTTACAAGTTCGAAATTTTTATAAAATTCAGATCCCATTCCAACAATTTGTGAACCTTGGCCTGGAAATAGTATAGCATTCATATTTTAAGCACTTAATTACTAATAATTAGTATTGATATAAATATCTATTATAGTATAAAACTTTTTTTACAATATGTACTTTAAAGCAAACTAATTAACAATAATCTTTTTATGTCATTTTATGAAAATACTATAGTCGCAAAACAAGACTTAGCGAAATCTGATTTAGAAAAAATCAAAGAAAAGTATAATGATATTATTAATAGCAATTCAGGCAAAGTTTTGAAAGTTGAAGAATGGGGTTTAATGAACCTAGCAACAAAGATTAAGAAATATAATAAAGGTTTTTATATTCATTATAAATTTGAGGGAAATAAAGAGACTTTAAATGAGATAAATAAGAAAGTAAGAATTGATGGATCAATAATTAGACACCTTGTAGTTAAATATAAAAATTTAGATACTAAAAATGAATATTTTAAAAAGGAAAAATAGATGAAGAGAAAAGGTAAAAAATTTCAAAGAAGTTCTAGTTCTCTTAA
>MDTG01338658.1_pt1 | contig 24143 bp, 27 predicted proteins | sample 811421 | NCBI WGS metagenome assembly MDTG01 (sample SAMN05326645, study PRJNA326480) | marine metagenome | isolation source: seawater | place: Pacific Ocean: South East | collected 2011
CACCATTAAAATGCTTAAACCATAATGTGCTAAGTATTAAATTTTTTTTATTTATTAAATCATCTTTGATTGTTAGGTTTTCCTTTTTTTCATTTTCTTTTTGAAAAGAATTAGTCGACTTCTCAAGAGCTAAAAAAGATTGCGCTATTGCTGTTAAGGAATATCTATCCTTAAGAGGTTGAAAATTTTTTGTAATAATAAAAATGCTTATAAAAAGAATAAAAATACAGAGAAATATTTTTATTCTCTGATTTCTATTTAATATCAACAATAAAAATAAAAATATTAAACAAGATAAAAAAGCCGATCTTTCACCAGTCAAAAAAATTATGATTGGCAATAAAGTCAAATAAAATATGTCAATGTATATATTATTAATAAAAATTTTTTTCACTAAAAAATAATTTATAAATCCAAAGACAAGTAGATAAGAACCTACTATAAATTCATCCCCAAAAGGACCCGATAGTCTTCCATAAGCCTTATTATAATCAACTTTAAAACCAAATAAATCTTCATTGAATAGAAATTGTATAAATGTATCAATTATTACAAATAGTATTATAGACGTAAAAAAAAAAGTGATTATTTTTAATTGTTTATTAGAACAATAAAATAAAAAAAATATTAATGAAAAAGTAAAAAAAGAAAATCTAAGATAACTTGTGAATTTGTAGAAAGAATACGTGCTAAAATCGCTTAATAACGTGTTTACAAGTATAAAGATAAAAAAAAAAATAAAAAAAAAATAAAATTTTAGATCAAAATCTATTTTACGATTTAAAATTAGAAAAAAAAAAATTAAAGAGAAAATAATTATTACAACGTTTAAAGAAAAAGACCCTATAATATAGCAAATTGGTAAAGTTATAATTAAAATATGAATAAACTTATTATAATTGACTAAAGGATTGAATTTAATCATTTTTTTCTTGTTCAAAAATATAGTCTTTACCCTCAATTAACGAATTTACAACACAATTTAAGCCAGCATCTTTTTTTTCACTTATAATCTGTTTTATATTTTTTGAAATTGTAAAATTAGGCCATTTATTTAATTTTTCCTCTATTGATATAATTTTAATCATTCTTCTAAAAAAAAAGTGATACGCATATTTCTTTGCTCTTATCTGAAATTCTTTTGGCATTTGAATATCTGATAATGGTAGAGAATTAAGAATATTCAAATATTGCTTTTTAGATGAAATATCTTTTGCAATATTTTTATTTCTTAAAAATCCTTCTCCACAAACAATTACATTTTTTCCCATTGCTGCAAGCTCTATGCCAATTCTTGAACCATAAATAATAATATTTTCGCACTTATTTAAAATTGCATAAGAGCTAATGGTATCTTGAGGCATTATTATAAAAATATTTTTTGGTAAATTAATATATTTTTTTTTAATTTCATCATATACCTTTTGTCTTGCTGGTTTTATCTCATTTACCTCAGCTGGTGATATTCTAATTATTAATTGTAAGTGTGAATTTTTAATAAAAAAATCAATTGTTTCAAAAATCCATTCCAAAGAATTTTTAAAAAAATTTGATGGAAAATCTATCTGAGCATCCCACATAACACTTGTAGCCAACCCAATTAATGGTTTGCTAGTATTTACCCCAATTTTTTTTAAATATTCATCAATTTTGAAATTAGGCTTTGACTTATAAAAATGTATCCAGTCATTAGTTCCTAATTGTCTGGAATTTAAATAATTTTCTATTTTAGTATTTATACTACTATTAAAATTAATTTTTTCCCAGTTATCGTTATTTTCGTAAATTAATGATCTATGATAAGTGTCACCTCTTGTAAATGAAAAAGTTTTTTTTCTGTAACCAGGGCACCATGTTGATGTTTTAATATTATATTTTTTAGCAACATCTATGATTAAGCCCTGAGGGACATATATTCCATGATTTAAAAATATTTCATCAAATTTTTTTTTACCAAGCAACCTATTTACAGACTTATTGACAATTAATGCTGACTTAAAATAATTGATCAAAATATTTTTTCCATTTTTTTCATTATTAAGATCTGTTTTTGCATAGTATCTAAGTGCACCAGAATATGCATGTTCGCCTATTTTAATACTGTCAGATCTAAAATCTTTCAATTCCTCAATTGATAAATTGGAAAAATCGTTTTCTAAAATTTCATTAATCTCTTCTTCAGATATATGGTCACTCAATTTATTTACTTTATACCCTGCTCCTCTTAAATACTTATAAGCTGGCTTAAAGCATCGTTCACAAATATTTTTTAAAGGATTTTTTTTATTAATTATTTTCTTTTCTTTTATATTTTCATATGTAGCCATGATACAACCTTTTAAATTACCATCGCATAAATAAAATTCCACATTACAATCTTGATCCTCAACCCCGAGAGCTACTAGAGACTCTAAAACAATTTGAGATTTCAAGCCTCCTGCAGATGTTGCTATTAAAATATTTTTTTTATTTTTATTTTTATTTTTAAATATTAAAGATTTTCGGATTTTTTTTAAGTTAGGTAGCCTATTTCCTTTTATATAATTGTATAAGTCTTTTATAGTGTTACCAATGAAATTGATCATTTAATGTTTGAGTTTTTTATAACATTAATTAAATCAGACTTTTTGCTAAATTTTAGCTTGTAATTAAATATTTTTTTAAACTTACTTGTATTTGAAACAACACCAAATTGATCATCTGGGGTTCCTGTTGAATAAATTACTTTGAATTTTTTATTACAATATTTCTTCAGTAAATTAACTAAATCCTTTATTATTATTTTATTACCTGTCCCTATATTAATTGTTTGATTAAGAGACTTAGAATTATTTGGAATTTTAGTTAGTATGTTAACTACATCCTTAATATTTATAAAATCTCGATATCTATTTTTACTTCCTTTAATTAATAATTTGTTTTTTTTTTTTAATTGTGTTAGGAAAATTCTAAGCATACCTTGTTGCAAGTTATTTAATTCTTGATCCTCACCATAAACATTAAAAAATCTGCATATAGTATAGTTAACACCTTTAGAACAATATTTTTTGATATAATTCTCACTGGTAATCTTTGAGATCCCATAAAAACTTATGGGAATTAAATTGCTATCTTCTTTTGCATTTTTTGAACTTCCGTAAACTGACATAGAGCTAGAGTAAATAAACCGTTTACATTTTTTTGATTCAGCAAATTCCAAAAGTCTAATTGTCGTTAAAGAATTTTTTTCAAAATCAATTGATGGTTCATAATAACTTTTTTCTCCACTTGATTGCCCAGCTAAATGAAAAATAAAGTCAATATTTGAATTAATTTTACTTAAAATTGATTTATCTCCACAATCGCCCTTAATAAAAAAAAAATTTTTATTTTTTATTTGTCTTTTTTTTGATGAACTTGAAAAATCGTCTATTCCATAAACTTTATTATTCTTTAATAAATTTAAAGTTAATTTTAATCCTATAAAACCATAACAACCTGTAATTAGTATTTTTCTCATTTTATTTTATGAAAATTTTTTTAATATTATTTTGCAAATTTCCATATCAAATTTATTGTGTATATCGTGAGAATGACTTATTTCATAAGGAAAAACTTTTTTTCCCATAAAATTCCAAGGAGGAAAACCATCATTTTTAAGGATTGCTTCAGTTTTGATAACCCAGAAATTATGACATAAAAAATACGAGGTCTTTAAATCTTGCCTGTTTGAAGAAACTTTTTTCTTTGAGATAAAATAAGGTATTAAAACTCCTTTCTCTTTTTTTTTTGATCTAAAGGGATGTTTATCATTATCTTTAATTACCGGAACAACAGCAGTTGCCTTATTTCTAATTAATTTATTTATACACTTGTTAATCCATTCAGTTCTTATAATAGGAGCGTTCGCAAGTAAAACTACAATTATTTTTGGTCTTACATTTTTTGAATGTAATTTTTTTATTGCATGAACTAAAACATCATAATGTTTGCTATTTGATCTTGAGTATTTCTCTGGTCTTTTTATTGGATAAAAACCATATTTTTTTGCAGCTGATAAGATTTTATCATCATTGCTAGAAGCATAAAAATATTGAATTTTTTTTACTTTTTTTGCAGCTGCACACGGATAGCCTAATATAGGCTTCTTGTTAATTTTGAGAATATTTTTATTTTTGTAGGAGCTCCCACCTCTCCCTGTTAATAGAGCCAATATCATTTTTATATTTTATATCATTTTTACTTTACCGTTCAATGATTGAACAATATAGTATTATTATTTATGAAAATTAATAACGATTATTTTAAATTACTGAGGAAATTGCATGAAAAACCTCATACAAATCAAAGAGAGTTAGCAAATAACATGGGTTTCAGTTTGGGTAAGCTCAATTACTGTTTAAAAGAACTAAATAAAAAAAGACTTATTAAGATACAAAATTTTAAGAAAAATCCAAATAAAATTAATTATCTTTATCAATTAACTCCTAAAGGAATTTCTAAGAAAACTAGTCTAACAATAAATTTTATGAAGATTAAATTAAAAGAATATGATGAGTTAAAATCAGAATTAGAAAAACAAAAAAAACATAACCATGATTAAAAAAAAAATTTCAAATTATATTAAAAATAAATCAATATTAATAACTGGAGGAACAGGTTCATTTGGAAGTTATTTTACCAAAAAAATCTTAGACGAATATTATACTAAAATAAAAAAATTAGTTATTTATAGTCGAGATGAGCTTAAACAAACGAACATGTCAAATTCAATTGATACTAAAAAAAAGAATAAAATAAGATTTTTCATAGGAGACGTAAGAGATAAGCAAAGATTAGACCAAGCACTAGAAGGTATAGATTTAGTTATCCATGCTGCTGCACTAAAGCACGTTCCAGTTGCTGAGACTAACCCTTTTGAATTTATTAAAACAAATATTCTCGGAGCACAAAACGTTGTTGACTCTTGTATTAAAAACAATGTAAAAAATGCTATTGCTCTTTCAACTGATAAAGCAGTTTCCCCAATAAATCTTTATGGTGCAACAAAGTTGGTATCGGATAAAATTTTTACCTCAGCAAATTTAATGGTTGGTAATAGAAATTTAAAATTCAGTGTAGTTAGATATGGTAATGTATTTGGGAGCAGAGGATCAGTAGTGCCACTTTTTCTAGAGAATTATGATTCAAAATATTTAAACGTCACAAACAAAGACATGACAAGATTTAATATTACTCTAAAAGATGCAGTTGATATGGTATTTTGGTCGCTTACTAATAACTTTGGTGGAGAAATTTTTGTTCCAAAAATAAAGAGTTATAAAATTCTTGACCTTGCAAAAGCAATAAATAATAAAGCTAAAATAAACATTGTAGGTATAAGACCAGGTGAAAAAATATATGAGGAACTAATATCTAAAGCAGATAGTTTAAATACATTTAATCTAAAAAAGTATTTTTCTATCGTTGATAAAAATCATATAAAAACTTTAAAAATTTATAAAAGAAAAAAATTTAAAAAAGTTAATATTAATTTTGAATATAACAGTTCAAATAATCCAGATTTTTTGACCGTTTCTGAAATAAAAAAACTTATAAATAAATATAAAAAAAAAATTTAATGCAAAATATATATTACGGTCAACACTTTGTAGATGATAAAGATTTTAGTTTGATAAAAAAATCTCTATTGAGTGGTAAAATTACACAAGGCGACTATGTCAATAAATTTGAGACATATTTAAGTAAAACTTATGGCTCTAAATATGCAGTTGCAGTTAATAACGGTACATCAGCTTTGATACTTGCAATTAAAGTTTTGAATTTAAAAACTAATTCTAAAATTATTACAACACCAATTACTTTTTTATCATCTGCAACATCAGTAATAATTAATAATTATAACTTAGAACTTGCAGATATAGATACTGATACTTACACAATTAACACTCGTTTGGTTGAAAAAAAAATAAAAAAAGATAATAAAATTAAAGCTTTAATCGCGGTTGACTATGCTGGACATCCATGCGACTGGGAGTTTATAAGCTATCTAAGAAAAAAATATGGCATACACTCAATTAATGATAATTGTCACTCATTAGGTTCTAAAATCAATAATTCTACAAAGTACGCTTGTAAATATTCTGATTTAGTCACTCAAAGTTTTCATCCCGTAAAACATATTACTACAGGAGAAGGTGGTGTGGTATTAACGAATAATGTTAGATTTTTTAATACTTTGTCTAAGTTAAGAAATCATGGAATTGAAAGAGATAAGAGAACACAGAAAAAAAAGGGAATGTGGTATTATAAGGTCAATTTTTTAAGTCAAAATTATAGAATAAGTGATATAAATTGTGCACTTGGAATTTCACAAATAAAAAAACTTAACAAATTTATTAGATATAGAAGAAAGATAGCAAATTATTACAACAAGAATTTTATAAACTTAAAAAATATTACAACTCCAAAAGTAAAAAAAAACTTTTATCATTCTTATCATTTGTATCCACTGAAAATAGATTTTCAGAAATTTAAAATTTCAAAAAAAAAATTTTTTGAAGAAATGAAAAAAAGAAAAATATTTCTTCAAGTACATTATATACCTTTATATTATCATTCAATTTTTAAAAAATATAAATTTAATAAAAAAAAATTTATAGTATCAGAAAAATTTTATTCAGAGGTAGTCTCACTACCGTTGTACTATAAATTATCTTTTAAAAAATGTGATTATGTAATCAAAACAATCAAAGGTATACTTAAAATAAAATCCTAAAGATTATTTAATTTAAATTATGAAAAAAATTTATTATTTTTTTTTGAATCAATTTAGATCTTTTGTAACTTCTTATAAGTTTGTAATTTACACTCGTAGTATTTATAAAAAAAAAAAGAATAAAATTCTTATGGAATATTATCCTTATCATGAATCTATATTGGCACAAAGTATTGTTTCTAATATTTTAAAGAATAAATTTGACGCAGAAATTAATCTATATAAGATTAATAATTATTGGTCTTTTTTTAAGAGATTTGTTTTTTATATAATAAAATTTTTGCCATTTTCAAAAAGAAATATTTATTATTTTATTGGGGCAAGAAAATTTATTTTTCCAAATAAAACTATAGGAAATCCTCTTAAAACGTTTAATGAATTATCAAAAAAAATAAAAAAAAAAGAAGATATTTTAAAAATAAAAATAAATAAAACTTTTGTTGGTGATTTAATTTATGATGGATATCTAAGATATAATTACATAGAAACCATAGATATAAATAAAGATTTTAAAAATTATCTGTTAAATTTTATTAAAATATTTCTTTACTGGGAAAATTACCTAAAAAAAAACAACGTTAAAGCGATAATTTGTAGTCATCAAATTTATGAGGAAGGAATTTTAAATCGTTTAAGCTTAAAATATAAAATAGAATGTTATCAGACATCTTTGAATTATATATTTAAGACTGATACTAAAAATAAAAGTTTTTTAGAATCTTGGTTTAATTATAAAAAAGAATTTCAAAAATTACCTGAAAAATATAAAAAAATAGCAATTTCAAGAGCTAAAAAAAATTTAAATAAAAATATCTTATATAAAGGTCAAATTAAAAAAACTAAAAAAAATAAAATTAAAATATTGATTGCTGCACATTGTATTTATGATGCCCCTCATGCTTTTGGAAAATTTAATTTTATTGATATGGGAGAATGGTTAAATTTCTTGTTAAAATTTAGTAAGGAAAAAAATTATGAGTGGGTACTAAAAATTCACCCAAATTGCTACGATTGCGATATTGAAATTGTCAAAAGGATATTAAAATATTATCCAAATATTAAAATTCTACCAAAAGAAATGGATCACAAAAAAATTATTAGAGACGGTATTACTCACGTTTTGTCTGTTTACGGAACAATAGGGTATGAATATTCAAACTTAAATATTCCTGTCATACTTGCATCACAAAATAATCCTTATAAATCTTTCAATTTTTTAACCAAATGTAAAAGTAAAAATGAGTTTAAAAATAGCTTAGATAAGATTAATAAAGTAAAATCTAATTTCAATAAATCAGAGCTTTATGAGTACTATTACATGAGGTTTTTACATCATTTTAATATTCTTCATAATTATGAGAAATATAAAAATGAAAAAAAAAATATGCAAAATCAAGCTTATGTATATGAATATTTTATTAAAAATATGAATAATAAAAATCAATTAAAAATTTTAAAGGATTTAGAAGATAAAATATTTAAAAATATTAGTGGAAATTATTCTAATTAGCTTTTTTTTTAAAAAGGAACCAAGTGTTATCGTCGCAATTCCCTTTTAAGAAAGGATCCTCTCTCCAGTTGAAACCATAGTTTACTAGTTTTAATGATGGGAATTTTTTCCATATTTCTTTAGCAAAATCTCTTTTAAAAAGTTGATTTTTGTTACCCCTGTAATCTAACGAAACAGGATAAGGGCTAAAGTATTCCGATATATAAATATATTTTTTGGATAATTTGTAAATTTTAGAATATATTTTTTTTAAATCTTTGGGATTTTGGTGAATTAAAACTCCAGAGGTAAATACTAAATCAAATTTTTTTTTTGAAGTAAAATCAATTAGAGATTTTAAATAACACGTATGTTTTTTTTTGCAAATGTTATAAGCTTCTATGAAAACTTCCACTCCGTATGTTTTTATATTTGGATAAATTAATTTTAATGCATTTAAATTTTGGCCTTTATTACATCCAAGTTCTAGTGCATTATTAAGATTGATGTTGTTGTTTATAAGGTTTTTTCCAATAGTTAAAACTCTATTTTCTCTATTGTTTAAAATATTTCTTTTTAGATATCTTTTTCCAAATTCTCCACTCCAAAAAGCTTCATGAATAGATTTTTTTTTCATAAATTTATGTTGTATGTATTTAGTAATTAACGTTTAATAGTTAAAAATTTTAGGATTTCAACTTAATTCTTAATGTTATTTGATTTGTGATAAAAAAATTTTATAGATTTGTTAAAAATGAATTATTTCCACTTAATCGAAGTATAACAGGTAAAGGAACACTTAGAACACTCCAATTAATAAGAAACCAATTAGGTGAGCTCAAAATAAATAAAATTAAGTCTGGAACAAAAGTTTTTGATTGGATTGTTCCACCAGAATGGAATGTGTATGAAGCATACGTGATTGACAAAAATAAAAAAAAAAATAATTAATTTTGAAAATAATAATCTTCATATTGTTGGTTATTCTAGGCCTTGTAATTTTAAAATAGATAAAAATAAACTTTTAAAAAATATATATTCATTAAGTAAACAACCAAATGCAATTCCATATGTTACATCTTATTATAAAAAAATATGGGGCTTTTGCGTTACTAATAACTTTAAAAAATTTTTAAAGAAAAAATATAAACGTAATGATAAATTTAGAATTTTTATTAATTCTGAATATAATAAAAAAGGCTATTTAAGATATGGAGAATATTTAATTAAAGGGAAGAGTAAGCAAGAAATATTGATATCAACTTATATTTGCCATCCATCAATGGCTAATAATGAATTGAGTGGTCCATTAGTGTCTATGTGTTTGATAAAATATTTTAAAAGAAAAAAACTTAACAAATCTATAAGGTTTATTTTTATACCCGAAACAATTGGTTCAATTGCTTATTTATCAAAAAATTTAGATAAATTAAAAAAAAATGTTATAGGTGGTTATAACTTAAGTTGTGTCGGTGATGATAGGTCACATTCATGTATGTTTTCAAAAAATGGTACTAGTCCATCCGATGAAGCATTAATTGAAGCCTATGATAAATTAAAAATTAAAAATTATAAGATTTATTCTTTTTTAAAGAGAGGTTCAGATGAGAGACAATATAATTCACCAGGTGTTGATTTAAATATAACCTCAATATTTAGAAGTAAATATGGTGAATATCCCGAATACCATACTTCATTAGATGATTTCAATGTTGTTACATTAAGTGGTATTAAAGGAGGATTTGACGTAGCAAAAACATCTATAGAAATTCTTCAAAAAAAAATAGTTCCAAAAAATAAAATTATCTGCGAACCAAATTTAGGAAAAAGAAGTTTATATCCAACCCTTTCAAAGAAAAATACAAATTTTAATACTAAAAATTATATTAATTTTTTACAATACGCAGATGGCAGTAATTCAATAGAAAAAATATCAAATAAAATTCTACTTAATAGAAAAAATACTCTTAAAGTCTATAATTTACTAAAAAGTAAAAATTTAATTGAATAATTTATAGGTGGAAAAATTGTATTATTTAAATCTAAATAGTGCACGTGCATTAGCTGCTTTATTAGTTTTCTTTTATCATCTGAATTTGGATATATTTTCAGGTGGTTATATAGGAGTAGACATATTCTTTGTAATCAGTGGATATGTAATATCTTTATCTTTACATAAAAGTGTCAAAAAAAATAATAAAAATTTTTATTTTATTTTTATTCTAAAAAGAATTTTAAGAATTTTACCGGCCTTAGGTGTTTTAACATTTATATTGATATTTTTCACAAGCTATATACTTAAAGATAATCACTATTCAGAACTATTAACATCTATAATTCCTTCAAATCTATTCTTTTCAAATTATTATTTCTGGAATGAACATGGTTATTTTGGACTAGAAAATTCTTTTAAACCACTTTTACATACTTGGTCATTGTCAATTGAAATGCAGTTTTATTTATTACTTCCAATACTAATCTTAATAATTATGTATTCAAAAATAATTGCAATTTTATTAATAGTTTTTTTAACAGTAATATCAATTATTTTTGGAGAAATTTACATTGATAGGCCTTTGGTTTACTTTTTTCCCTTTTTTAGGTTGCATGAATTTCTGATTGGTGTTTTTTTATTTATATACATAAACATTTTAAAAAATAAAAAATTTGACAGTAAATTTATCTTCTTAGGTATTTTAATAATTTTATATTCTTCAATAACTTTTGGGAAAAGTACCAACTTTCCTGGAATTAACTCTTTATTGCCAATAGCAGGCATATCATTAATAATTTTGTCCAATGATAGTTTGTTTTTAAATAAAAATAAAATCTTAACATTTTATAGTAAAATTAGTTATTCATTTTATCTCTACCATTGGCCTATTATTGTCCTTTATAAATATTATTTTTTGAAAATTAATTTTGGAATAATTGATTGCGTAATGTTATTTGTTATTACAACATTTATTAGTTATCTATCTTATAGATACGTTGAAACTAAATTTAAAAATATAAAAAAGATTAATGTTTCTTTTTTAATAGTAATTATATTAACTTTAATTATTTCAAAAAATTTGATCGAAAATAATTTCGATAAAAATACAGATAATAAAAATTTAAATAAATTCTTTGAAAATAATTTAACTAAAAGAAAATTTTTAGAGAGCGAAATTAAAAAAAATATTTTTGATAACGAGAAGAAAAATTTAGTCTTTATTGGAGACAGCCACTCTATCGATGCTGCTATTTCACTAAATTATGACTCCGAGATAAAAGAGAAATATAATATTATTTTAATAAATCTTAACGATAATTGTTTAGTCAAAATAGACAATAAATCCAAAATTGTTGAAATAGAAAATTTTATTAACAAATATATAAATATAACTGTGAATAATTGTTACGAACAAATTAATAATTTCTATGCAAGTATCAAAAATATTTCAAATAGTCATTTTATTTTATCTAATAGATGGTCTTTAAACTCTATTAGGAATTTAGATAATATCATTAAAACTTTAAGATCTGAAGGTAATACGATAACAGTTATAAATAGACGTCCATCATTTTTTGACATACCAACTTTAATAAAAATTAAAAACTCTAACTATAAGGAGGTAAATAAGTCATCATTTATATTAAATGATAAAAATGTTATTAAAATAAACTTAGAATTGAAAAAATATTCAACTAAAGAACAATTAAATTATTTAGATTTATTTGATTTAGTCTGTGATTTTGAAATGAAGGAATGTGAAATTATAAACAATGATGGTGAAATACTATTTATAGATAATGACCATTTTTCTGAATATGGATATCTAAATTTTAGTTCAAAGTTAAAAGAAAAATTATTTAATTAATTATAAAATATGAAGATTAAAAGATTATTAATTATTCCAGGTAGAAAAAATTCAAAAAGAATTAAAAATAAAAATTTTGTAAATTTTTTTGGAAAGCCAATAATTTTTTATTCAATCGAACTAGGAATAAAAAGTAAACTTTTTGAAAAAATCCATGTGACTACAGATAACAAAAAATATGGAATGAAAATTAAAAAAAATTATAAAGTTGATGTTGATTTCAATAGGCCTTCTTATTTATCAAATGATAAAGTGGGTTTAGCTAAAGTGCTTAAATATGTAATTTTTAACTACTCGAAAAAAAATCTATTATTTGATGAAATTTGGTATCTTTCATCTTGTTCTCCTTTAATTAAAAAAAATGATTTATTAAAAAGTAGTAAAATGTTTAGATTAAGTTCAGCTCAATTAATGCTTTCAGTTTGCAAATATTCTCAACCAATAGAAAGATCATTTGTAAAAATTAGGGGAAAAATAAATCCGATAAGCCCAAAGCACATTAAATTAAATACACAAAATATTAATAAAAAATTTTTCCACACAGGTTCATTTGCAGCTTTTAAAAAAAATTATTTTAATAAAAAAAAATTTAAAAATAGTATTTTAGGTTATGAACTACCTATTTGGAAGTCAGTAGATGTTGATAGCTATGATGACCTTAAAATGACAAAAATTTTATTTACTGGTCGACTAAAATAAAGTTATCCATTAATATTCTCCTTGTATTGATGCCCTCTTTAAATAATAGATCCAAAATACAAGGAAATTTATCAATACTATTTATATCTATATTTTTATAACCATATTTAAAATATTTTATTGAAATACTGGTATTTGGAAATTTTTTTAATGTTTCAAAATACTTTCTAGAACCTTCAGTTGAAATATATTCTTTAGCATTTCTATTTTTAGCAATATGACCTAATAACTCAATTTTCTTTAACTTTTTATCTGTTTTTATGGACGAAGATTTTAGAAAATTAGTTTTTATATTTAAAAACTCACATATATATTGAATGATATCAATATTTAACTCTGCTAGATATTTATGCTTTAATTCAAAAATATTTTTTAAATCGTAAAAAATTTTTTCAAAATATTTATCTTTTTTATATGAAAAATGTAATTTTTTTAATATTTTTTCTAAATTAAAATTTTCATAATCTATCTCTACATCTCTCAAATTCTGATTAAATAGGCCTTTAGATTTTACAGGTATTGATATTAATTCGAATTTTTTTTGAGAAATAATGTAATTTCTTTGTTGCCAGCTTCTTTTATTGAACTGCACATTATCTAAGAAAATAAACTCATCTACATTTGAAATTAGAGAAAAATAACCAGACCATGGCAAAAAGGTTGGTTGAGAAATTGCTAATTTCATTTTTTAAATATAAAAACTGTGTATTCCCAAAGATTATAAGAATGATTTATTATAATTTTTTTAGATAATTTTTTTCGACAAAATTTAATAAGATTGTCTAATTTTGGATAAAAATTTTCTGGGTTTTTGAATGTGTTATCAAATGTTAATACATTAAAAGAAATTCCTTTTGTACAATTTGAAAACATAAATTGTAATGTTTTAAAAAAGTACTTTTCCCAATCTTTATTTGGGATTTTTTTTTTAATATTGAAAATTCCAGAGGCTAAAACAAATTCATATTTTGGTATTTTTTTTTTTATTTCTAAATTTACCTAAATCATAAAATTGAGTTTTTTTATTATTCTTAAATTTTTCTTTACATAAAGATATCATTTTATTTGAGATATCAGTTCCACAATATTTTTTGAATTTAATTTTATTTTTCAGTATATAATTAAGTAATTCACCATTTCCACAACCTAGATCATGAATTTTTGAATTACTTAAATCAAAAAATTTTGTTAATTCATCAAATCGTAAATATTGGTCTTTCTTTGAAATCCATCCCATTCCTTTAGGGTTACTTCCGAATTTAGCAACACTCTCTGTATAATATGATGTTATCATATTTTCAATTTTTTTCATGAAATTTAAAACTTTTTAAAATAACTTTTTTCATTAATATAATATGCTCTTTTAGCGTATAACTTGTCTGAAAGATCATTCAGTCTAAAATCAAGACTGTATCTTATTTTTTTAGATAAATTATCTCCAGAAGTATGTGCAGTGAACTGAGAAAGAACAATTGCTTGACCTAATTTTACTGAAATGCTTGCTAAATTTTTATCATCTATTTTTTCTTTTCGAATTACAGAAGACTTTTTGATTGAACCATAATAATTTTTTTCTTTGTGACTAAATGGAACTATTTTAAGTGTTCCGTTAATTAAATTAGTATCTTGTAAAGGCACCCAAACAGTTATCGAGTTTGCAGAACCTCTGTGTGTTGGATAATCTATATGTAGATTAGTTCGAGACGTTCCAATATTATTTGGCATACAGACTCTGATAACCGGTTTGGATGTTAAACTAGGAAACTTTATTTTTGAAGTTTTAGATATAAGTTTAATATTTTTTTTATTAATAACATTGAATATATCAGGAAGCATTCTGGCTTGATCATAAGCAGAAATCCAAATTTTTTTATTCATTTTATATAATTTCTCGATCTCATAATCTGTTTTGATTATTCCAAGTCCATTCATTTTACTTGCGGTTGAATAGATATTTATTATTTTTTTTTTAAGTAAAGTGATATTAAATTTGCTTTCTAAATTAATTATTTCAAAACCATGTTGGTTTAATTTATATTTCATAAATTTTATGTTTTTAAATTAGTAATAAAGTTTTTTTTTAAATTTTTTTTCATATCTAGACCTAATAGTTCCCCCCTTCGGACTTTTATGGATAATATCAATATTTAGTTTTTTTGTATTATTTATTTTTTTTAATTTTAAATAATAAAAGTTGTTTTTGAGTATCCATCCTAGCTCTACATTTGAAACATTGGAGGGTATTATGGTTATTGGGGGTAAATAAGACCACAATTTGTTGTTATTAATTAATGCCCTATATATTTCTGTATTTTTTAACCATGGCCCTACTCCCTCATCAGAGATAAAAATATTAGAATTAAATTTTACTACTCTCAACATTTCTTCGATTGATTTTTTTTTTCTTTTAAATTGATTAAAACCACCGATTTGAATTACTTTATCAAATTGATTGTCTTTGTAAGGTAAATCACTTGAATCTGAAATACATAAAGAAATTTTCTTACCAAAACATAGCTTAAAGCACATAATAACCATCTCTTTTGATAAGTCTTGTGCAAATATATATTTTTTAACTTTAAATTTTTTTTTTATAAATAAAATTTCGTCACCCAATCCACATCCAACAATTAAGATGTTATCATTTGGATTAATACTAATTTTTGAGAATATTTCCTCTCTAATAGAATTTATGTCTTGCTTTAAAGTTTTAGATAACCATTCAAGATAATTTTTGTAAAAATTTTTATTTGAATAAAAATTTCTTAAAATTTTTTTTGGTAAAAAATTTAAAATTTTATGTTGTTTATTTTTAAATTTAATATTATTAAAAATAAATTTTTTACTTTTTTTATAAACATTATTTAAAATCATCTGTATTACATATTGCCAGAGCAATACCTTTCTGACCATAATTATTACCATTATAAAACATGTAAAACTTATTATTCATTCTTATAACAGATGCATATTGGTTAGATTTGTTATCAAAATTATAATCAGGTTTACTTAAGAAAACTTTTTTTTTTAATCTTAGCCAGGTGTTTCCTGTAGATTTTGCAATACCAATTTTATATGAAGAAACTTTATAAGAAAAAAACATATATTTATTATAATTAAAATTAATTATCCAGGGTCTGGTAATTGCCATTTCTTTTTTATTTTTAAAATTAAGTGAAATCTCTCCTTTTCTTTTCCAATGCACTGCATCATTTGAATAGCATTTTTTTAAATGATATTTTGGAATAAAATTCCTATTTTTTTTAATCCAATCAACACATGATGTGTAATGCATTATAAAACGATTTTTAAATGTTTTTTCCACATAACATGATGATACGAAATAGGGGTCAATCAGGGATTTATCTAGAATGGGGCCTTTGCTTATTTTTTTAAACGGACCGGTTAATTTTTTTGAGGAGGCAATACCTAAGCTGGGAAGATATGGAACTTTTTTACCTTGCATCCATCCAACGTAGTATAATAAAAAATTATTTCTATATCTCATGATTTGGGTCGGTACTATCGCACTATCATCAAATGAACCTGGTTTACCTCTAATTAAGACAGGTTTAGTTGTAATAAAAGTCACTTTATGAGATTTAACATTAAAAATAAAATATCCAAGATCACTTTCATTATTATTTCGTTGTCCAGCAAAATAAACAATTATATTTTCTTTATTAAGTTTATAGGGTGTCGGAACCCAAAGTTTATTTTGTCCCCATTTTATGCGGGAAGAATTAAGAATTATACCTTTCTTTGTGAACATAATGTATCATCAACTATTATATAAATAATTTATTAAATCAATTTTATTAAAATGATAAATAGAAATATTGCACTTATTGCCCCTTTATCAAGAACAACTGGTCTTGGTCACTTTATGAGATTAAAAATACTTCAAAAAAAATTAAATTTAAAAAACTATATCTGGATAATGCAGGGAAACAGAGGATTTATAAACAAATTTAAAACAAAGAAAGATAGGTTTAATTTAATTAATACAATTAATGGTAAAAATATTTATTCAATATTAAAAAAAAATAATTGTGGTAAAATAATTATGGATCTATCAAGTGAGAAAAATCTAAGACAAGATAAAGTTTTAAAATTACAAAATTATCTCTTAAAAAAAGGCGTAAAGATTATATCCTTTGACATACCAAAACAAAAAAAAATTGTTTCAAATATTTCTATTTTTCCTTTTTATTTTAACAAAAATATTAATAAGTCTGTGAAGTCAAAAATATACAGAGGTTATGATTTTGTTTTTCTAGAAAAAATAAAAAGAAATATTCTTAAGAAAAAATCAAATGAAATAAAAAAAATTTTAATTGTTGTAAGTGGTAGTGACCCTTTAAATTTAAGTTATAGAATATTTAAATTGATTAAAGATTTACCATATGAGTTTAGAGTAATTATGGGTGAAAATTATAACAATAAGATAGAGAAATTTACAAACAGTCTTACCAAAGTAAGCTTTTTAAATTATTCGAAAAATATTTATGATGAAATTGTGAAATCAGATGCTGTAATTTGTGGTGAGGGAACAATAAAATTTATTCCAATACTTATGCAGAAACCGACTATAATTATTCATCAATTTGATAATGAGTCTGAAATGATAAAAGATATTATAAAAAAAAATATTATTTTATCTTTAGGAAAATTAAACAACAAAAATAAATTTAAAATTATTTATAAGATTAAAAATTACCTTTTAAATAAAAATGAAATTAATAAAAATATCAAAAACATGAAAAAATACTTTAATTTAGACAGTATGAGTATAAAACAAAACTTACTGATAAGAGCAATAAACTTGCTATAAAACTATGAGATACTTTAGAGTAAATAAAAAAAAATATTCTTCATACAATAAAATTCTTTTAATTGCAGAAATTGGAAGTAATCATAATAATAATTTTCAAACTTGTAAAAAATTAATAAGGGTTGCAAAATCAGCTGGATTTGATGCAGTTAAATTTCAGTTATTTAAAGCAGAAGAACTAGTTCCTAAAAAAACTAAGGGTTACAAAGTTTTAAAAAAATACGAGATCAATGAAGACTGGATTAAAAAAATTAAAAATTACTGCAAGAAAACTAAAATTCTTTTTGCTTGCAGTCCATTCAGTATTGATGCAGTTAATCTTCTCATAAAGCATGATTGTGATATTATCAAGATTGCTTCCCCTGAAATTAAAAATTTACCTTTGTTGGAAAAAGTAGTTAAAACCAACAAACCTTTAATTATATCTACTGGGGATTGCTCATTTAATGAAATCAATTTAGCAAAAAAAATTCTAAGGCCCAAAAATAGATTTACCAATGCCTTTTTACATTGTGTATCAGAGTATCCTACTAAGAACAAAAATTTAAATCTTAATAATATTAAGTATATGTATGATAAGCTTAAATTTTATGAAGTAGGTTTTTCAGATCATTCTCTGGGTATAAATGCAAGTATTAATGCTGTTTCTTTAGGAGCAAGTATTATAGAAAAACATATCACAATATCAAGAAAGCTTAAGGGTCCAGATCATTTTTTTGCAATAGAACCTAAAGAATGTAATCAAATGGTAAAGGCAATTAGAGAATTAATAGTTTCATTAGGAAATAAAAATAAAAAAAGATTAAAAGATGAAAATACTGTTTATATAAAAATTTTTTCTTCAAAATTTTTGAAAAAAGGTGAAAAAATAAATATTAAAAATATACAATTTCTTAGGTCACTTAAAAATATCGGAGTAAATTGTAAAGATTATAAAAAAGTAATTGGTAAAACGATTTTAAAGCCTATAAAGAAAGGAAATGAGATAAAATTTAATAGATTAAAATAATAGTCTGATCATGAAAAAATTGTTTATATTTGGCACAGGTGCTATCTCAGAAATTGTATATTTTCATTTTTCAAAAGAAAAAAAATATAAAGTTTCTGCTTTCGTGGACTATAAAAAATTTATAAAAAAAAAAGAAAAATTTGGAGTTAAAGTTTTAGAATTTGAAAAAATTGAAGAGCTGCTTCCTAAGGAGGAATATTTTGCATTTGTGGCTCTTGGCTATAAACAATTAAATTTATACAGAAAAAAAATCTTTGAGTTACTTAAAAAAAAAAAATATAAATTTGCATCATATGTATCTTCTCAAAGTAATATTGCAAGTAATGTAAAGATAGGAGAAAATTGTTTAATTTTAGAAAATCAAGTAATTCACCCTTTTTCTAAAATAGGAAATAATGTTACATTGTGGTCTGGTAATATAATTGGTCATCATTGCACTATCGAAAATCATTGCTTTATAACTTCAAATGTTATTATTTCTGGTAATTCAAAGATTGGTTCTTGCTCATTTATTGGTATTAAATCTGCTATTAAAGATGGTACTAAAGTTGGAAAAAATTGTGTTCTAATGATGAATTCATCAATCGCAAAAAATATGCCTAATGACTCGACTGCAATTTCTCAGATGAGTGAAATATTTGATAAAAAAAATAAAAATATACAATTAATTAAAAAAAAATATTTTAATTTGTGAAAAATATAATTTATAAATTTATTATGACAAAAATGAAATTTTTAACAATTTTAAGTAAAACCTTGGGAAGAAAGATTAACGAGAAGAGCTCTTTATCACTAGATTCTTTAGATATTTTGAAATTAGTTGAAATGAATAACATCCATTTTAAAAATTTAAAAATTGAGTCCTCAAGTTTTCTAAAATGTAATAGTTTTAAAGATTTAGCAAATATGTACAAAGTTGAGTTGTAATAATTTCTAATGTGAAAAAAATATATATTAATCATTCAGACTATTATCTTCCATTAAATATAGAAAAAAATATTACTATTTTAAACCAATCAAAAAAAAATAAATCTGAAATAGTAAATATGATTAAAAAAATCGGTATTAAAAGTAGAAGAATATCTGACAAAAATCAATTCTCTACAGATCTAGCTATAGAGTCTTCTAAAAAAGTTTTAAGAAAATTTGATAAAAAAAATATCGATTTTTTAATTTACTGTACAAACACACCAGATTTTTTATTACCTTCAAATGCTTGTATTATTCATGATAAGTTAAAATTAAATAAAAATTGTGGAGCTTTTGATATTGGTCTTGCATGTTCAGGTTATGTTTACTCATTGTCGGTTGCAAAATCGTTGATTTATTCTAAAACAGTAAAAAACGTATTGCTTATTACTGCTGATACTTACTCAAAATTTATACCCTTGAATGATTTTAAAAATAGGATTTTGTTTGGAGATGGTTCATCTGCAACTTTGTTATCATCAAAAAAAACCCCTGAATCATTTGAAGTGCTAAAATCTACATATGGCACTGATGGATCAGGATCAAATTTTGCAATAATTAAAAATTTTGGCAATAAGTTTAGAAATTCAAAAAATAAGAGTGATAACAATATATTTATTGATGGCCCAGGCTTATATAATTTTGCATTAAATGTAATCCCAGATCAAGTTAAAAGCTTTATTAAAAAATTTAATTTAAAAAATCAAATTGATTATTATATTTTTCATCAAGCAAATAAGTTTATGATTGATGGATTAATAAATATTATGAAGATCAATAAAAAAAAAGTTATTATTGATATGAGTCAAACAGGTAATACTGTTTCAACATCAATTCCAATAATTATAAAGAAATTTGAGGATAAATTTAAAAAAAATGATAAAATTCTTTTAGTGGGATTTGGCGGAGGTCTCTCATGGGGAATCACACTAATAAAAAAAACTTAAATTTATAAAAAAATTAAATTACATTTTATGAGTATTTTTAAAGAGAATTTGACTAGTAAAATCATAAGAGAAAATACTCTTAAATTAATTAATAAATCGAAAAGACAAATGAAAATTTTAGAAATTGGTTGTGGGAATGGAAATATAACAAAATATTTAGTTAGAAATTGTAAAACTAAACATAATTATTTTTTAAGTGATATTTCATTAGAGTCAGTAACTTTTGCAAAAAAAAATATTAATAGAGAAAACTGTACATTTAAAACAGGAATATTTTTAAACCCTTGGAAAAATAAAAAATTTGATCTAATAATAAGTGATATTTCATCTATAAATGACGATATTGCTAAAAAAAGTGGTTGGTATGATGGTGTGGTGTGTAATTCTGGTAAAGATGGACTTAAAAACATTAAAATAATTTTAAAAAAGATAAAATCTAATCTCTATTCAAGTGGAGTATTTGTATTGCCAGTTATTTCATTATGCAATGAAATAAATCTAATAAAAAAATTAAGGAATAAGTTTAATAATGTCAAAAAAACTGAAAAAGTGGAGTGGCCACTACCAAGTTTTTTTAAAAATGATTTAAGAAAATATATAATACAAAAGAGACTTAAAAATATAAATTTTTATATGAGGTATGGTTCAAATATTGCATATACATATCTTGCAGTATGCAGAGGTATAAAATAGAATGATTTTTTTATTAAAAATAGTTACTTTATGCTGTCAAAAGAAAAATTAATTAAGATTGTTTCTAAATCTATCAAAGTAAATGAGAAAAAAATAAATCTTAAATCTAGAAAACAAGATTTTGAAAATTGGGACTCCCTTGCTCATTTAAAAATACTCACTGAGATAGATAATTCAACAAATGGAAAAGCAGCAAAAATTAACAACTTGGCGGATCAAGATACAATTCAAAGTTTATTTAAATTACTTGTAAAAAAAAAACTAGCAAAATAATTTGTTAAAACCAAAAAAAATTCTAGGAATTTCATTCGGTTCAAAAGTAATTAACGTAAAAAAAAAATTATTTAGTGAATTAGGAAAAAAAAAATCAATAGAAGTGCTAAAAAAAACTGGGCCAAAAAAATTATTTTGGACAAAAAAAAATGAGAATAGCCTTTCACTAGCAGTAAATTCGTTAAAAAATCTTTCTTTACCAAAAAAAATTCTTTCTGAAATAGAGATACTATTTTTTGTAACAGAGTCTCCAATATATTCTTTTCCAGGAAATGGAATCATGTTGGCATCAAAATTTAAATTAAATGACAAAATCAAAATCTACGATTTAAATCTTGGATGTACAGGATTTGTTGAAACTTTAATAATCGCTGATAAATTTAAAAAAAAAACTTTAATAATATGTTCAGAAACTTACTCAAAACATTACAAGAAATTTGATAGATCTATGTTTCCTATATTTTCTGATGCAGCAACATCTTTTTATAATTATAAAAGAATAAAGTTAATTAAAAGTCTATCCGGTTTTGGTAAAAATACTTATGATGATTTATTTTCTAAAAACAATCATGTAAAAATGAATGGGTCGAAAATATATAATTTTATAACCAGTTCAGTTCTTCCCTCTCTTGATAAATTTTTGATTAAATATAAAAAATTTAAAATCAAGAAACTTTATATTCATCAAGCTTCAAAGTTGGTTTTAGAATTATTTCAGAACAAATATGGCAGTTTTGAATTTGATATTCCTACTAATATTGAAAAGTATGGAAATACCAATGCATCAACCATACCAATTTTACTTGGTAAAGACATAGAAAGTAAGAGAATTAAAAAAGGTGACTTTGCAATTTTGTGCAGCTTTGGTGTTGGATTAAGTTATAATATAGCTTTAGTAAAAATAGATGAATAAAAAAATTATTATTATTGGAGGTGAATCATTTTTAGCTAAATCTGTAAAAAAATTTTTAAATAAAAACTATAATATTTGTTCCTTTTCAAGATCTGAAAGTAAAAATAATAAAAAAAATTACAATCTGTTAAAAATAACTAAGGACTTAAGTAAAACAATTCATAAAACTGAACAACCTATTTTTATTTTTTTTAATTCTATAACTGATAAAAATATTTTTATAAAAGAAGATATAAAAAATATCGAAAAAATTATTAATGTAAACCTGACTTTACCAATTACATTTACAAATTTATTTATTAAAAAATTTTTTTTTCAAAAGCCAAAATTTATCTTCATGAGCTCCTCAAGAGCCAAAAATGGTGATTTAGGTATTACCATGTATTCTACAACAAAAAATTCTTTATCTGCTTTTGCAAAGAATATGGCATTTGAATATGGATCTTATGGTATGAATTTTAAGGTCTTGTTGTTAGGATTATTCAAAGGAGGAATGAAGAATAGCCTCTCAAAAAAAACTAACAAAAAAATTTTAAATAGAACTTTCAATAATGATTATGTAAATATTAAAAGCTTTTTAAGGACATTAGAGTTTGCTATAGAGGATGATGCTTGCAATGGGTCAGATATATACTGTGATAATGGATATATTTAACTATTTGATTTCACTAATTTAAAATTTATATATTTTGTATATTTTTTTTTTAAAGTTTCTTCTCCCTCGATAAATTTTACTGTTATATTATTTTTCATAAACGCAGATGGATTTTTTTCAAGCATACTTAAGCCTACATCATAAACATCCTTACAAGATATGTTTGAAAATAATATTTTTTTTTGAGTAATTTTATTTACTTTTTTCATTTTTAATAATTTCTGGTACAATCTTTTTTCATTTCTCTCAAAAATTCTATTAAAATAGTGATACTTCACTAATATGTAATAAATATTTCTAATACTTTTTCCATGATTTATTATTTTACCTGATATGGGTTTGTAGAATCTATGATTAATTCCATTCAAGTGTTCTAGATGATGGACATAAGTGCAACTGTTATAAAACGGCACTCCGATATTCAAAAATTTTAAATTAATTTTATGAAACTTATGAAATGGGCTGTTTGCTCCAAAGCTGAATAAACCATGCTTCTCAGTAACAAATTTACTTTTTTTTCCAATTGCAATTATAGAATTTGTTGGATGGATGCTTCTATATACACCTTTTTTACTGAAGATATTTTTTTCTAAAATACCAAGCTCAGGTTTTGTTTTTTTTGGATTAAAATATTTCTTTTTAATAAAACTCCAAGAATACGAGGGAAAAATTACTGTTCCATTAGGCAAAAAATATTCCTTAATGATGTCAAAAAATAATTCTGATAAATATTTTTCGTCTAGTAAATTATTATCTCTCTTAAGAAAAGTTAAAAAAGGAAAATAAAGGTTCTTTAAGTCAGTGGAAATAAATACTGTATCGTTTTTTTTTATTCTAATTTTCTTTAAACTTAAAAATATAAAACTTCGAATAAATTTTTCAAACATATTTTTATTGATGCTATTCATTAGAAGTTTTAATTAACTTAAAAATTAAACTAATTATTTTTTGATTAATCTAATTTAATTAAAAAAATTTTTTTCAGTGCATAAATCAAGCCAATTGAGCTATTAGTACTGGTCAGCTGCACGCATTACTGCGC
>MDTG01103545.1_pt1 | contig 24140 bp, 21 predicted proteins | sample 811421 | NCBI WGS metagenome assembly MDTG01 (sample SAMN05326645, study PRJNA326480) | marine metagenome | isolation source: seawater | place: Pacific Ocean: South East | collected 2011
AGGCAGGAAAAAATTGCTGTAATCAAGCTGGTAGTGGCCCTGCTCCTGACCCTCGCGACTGTGATTGTCATAGTCAAGCTCACCAAAAAGGGATTTGCCACTCCTCCTCCGGGAACATCCTCGGAGGTCCTCCAGAAGCGGTAATTTGAAGCCACGCAGGCGGAAGAATTTTGACGCTCGTAACGGAGCAAAAAAAGTTGGTCCCAAGGGTGTCCTGGGGACGAAAGAACCTTGTTTCAAGGCCGGTTCTGGATCACCTTTGGGTCACCTATGCCGAACTCAGAATCGGAGTCCGAGAAGCCCGAAATAACGGTCTCAAAAGAGGAGGAATACGACGCTTCCAAGATCGACAAATTGGAAGGGCTCGATGCAGTTCGCAAGCGTCCGGGAATGTATATCGGTGACCCGGATGAGCGCGGATTACACCATCTGGTGTTCGAGGTTCTCGACAACTCGATTGACGAGCACCTCGCGGGTTTCTGCGAGCGGATCAAGGTGTGCATCCACGTTGATGGTTCGGTTTCGATTACTGATGACGGCCGCGGAATTCCAGTCGACATTCACCCGAAGTTCAAGATTCCAGCCGTGGAGCTAGTCCTTACCGATTTGCATGCGGGCGGCAAGTTCGGGCAGGGAGCCTATAAGTATTCAGGAGGTTTACACGGGGTGGGGGCCAAGTGCGTGAATGCGCTTTCGGACTGGTTCAAGGCAGAGGTGAGACGTGAAGGCAAGGTCCACGCGATCACCTTTGAACGGGGTAAGACGGTCGAACCCCTGCAGGTTACCGGTGACGTCGACCCCCAGCAAACTGGAACGACAATCACCTTCTTTCCGGACGCCACTATTTTTGTTGATACTATCGAGTTCAAGTTCAACCGCCTCGGTAACCGGCTGCGGGAACTGGCTTTCCTCAACCCGGGACTGACAATAGACCTTGTGGACGAACGCCCCGAGAGTGCAGCGTCGACGACTTATTTCTATGCCCGGGGAATCGAGGAGTTCGTCACTCAGCTCGGAGAAAATAAGACGCTCGTCCATGCAGACCCCATCGTCCTGCGTGGCCGGCGCCAGATCGAAGTTGATTACGACGGTAAGGTGACCAAGGATGACGTCTTTGCAGATGTCGTTCTCCAGTATAACGACAGCTATAACGACCAGATCCTCTGTTTCGCTAATTCCATCCCCAATGCGGATGGCGGTACGCACCTGACCGGGTTCCGGACTGCGCTCACCCGGGCCATCAACCAGTATGCGAAGGGTAACAGGATCCTGAAGGAAAAGGACCCATCTCTTAGCGGGGACGATGTCAGGGAAGGACTCGTGTCGGTGATTTCGGTGAAGCTGCCGGAACCGCGTTTCAGCTCTCAAACCAAGGATAAGCTGGTCAACACCGAGATCGAGGGGGTTGTTAGCTCCATCGTCTACGAAGGCCTGCAGTCTTATTTTGATGAGAATCCTGCAATAGCGAAGACGGTAATTGAGAAGGCCGTCAATGCCGCCCGGGCCCGGGAGGCTGCGCGGAAGGCGCGGGAGACCGTGCGCAAGTCTGCCCTCTCCGGGGGAGGACTTCCCGGAAAGCTGGCGGATTGTTCCGAGCGTGACCCCGCCAAGAGCGAGCTCTATATCGTGGAGGGAGACTCCGCGGGAGGCTCAGCCAAGCAGGGTCGGGACCGCCGGACGCAGGCCATCCTGCCCCTGCGTGGAAAGCTGATCAACGTGGAGAAGGCCCGCCTGCACAAAGCCCTCCAGAATAAGGAGATCCAGAGCATGATCACTGCGATTGGAGCCGGAATCGGGGACGGAGAGCAGGAGGGAGCCTTCAATATTGAAAAGGTCCGCTACCACAAGGTCATCATCATGACGGACGCCGATGTGGACGGCTCCCACATCCGCACCCTCCTCCTGACCTTCTTCTGCCGCCAGATGCCGGAACTCGTGAGGCAGGGCTACCTCTATATAGCCCAGCCTCCTCTTTACCTTGTCACTCGGAAGAAGCGGCAGGAATACGTGCAGGACGATTCGGAATTAAACAGAATCCTTATCGATCTCGGGGCCGACGACGTGCAGTTGCGTAGTGCTCGAGGAGACAGAGTTATCGATTCGGAAGCGGTCAGGGGGATTCTTGATACCCTCTCCGTTCTCTCCCGTTATGCGAGCAGCATCGAGGGTAATGGAGGTAGCTTTGCCGACTATCTGGCGGCCAGGGAAGGAGAGCACCTCCCGGAATACATGGTGCGGGTCAGGGAAGGGAATGAGGAATCGATCCACTACTTTGCCAGTGAGTCTGGGTTGCGTAATTTTTCCGATGCGAATCGGGACCTGCGATTATTCGGAGACCTGTCCGAGGAGGAGGAAGAAGAACTAGCGGCCTCCAACGGACATGCCCTCTCCAGGCGGGCAGTGCGCTATGAGCTGCACGAGAGTCATGCGGTGTCGAAGTTGCTTGAGAGGCTTCGTTCAGCGGGCATAGACACTGGAAACTTTTTCTCAATGGACCAGCCGCTGTACGAGATTGTGGAGGGCGAGGGTGAGAAGGAGAGTGTGGAGCCCCTTTTCTCGGTGCCTGAGATTCTAGACAAGGTGCTGGAAATCGGGCGCCGCGGGGTGACTATCAAGCGGTTCAAGGGTCTTGGGGAAATGAACGCCAAGGAACTTTTTGGAACGACGATGGATCCCAATACGCGTCAGCTCCTCCGTGTGCGACTCGATGAGAATAATCACCTCGAAGCTGACCGGATGCTCGACACCCTGATGGGCGATGTGGTCGAGCCCCGTAAGCGCTTCATTGAAGATAACGCCCTCAACGTTCGCAATCTCGATGTCTGAGCGTGGTCGATGCTGACCCCGCAACCAGTCAATTTTCCAATCATCACTCATGTCCTCAGAAGACGACATCAAGCCTATTAACGTTGCCGACGAACTCTCGAAGTCCTTCCTGGATTATTCGATGTCGGTCATTGTATCGCGTGCCCTTCCTGATGCGCGGGACGGTCTCAAACCATCCCAGCGACGCATTCTTTACGCCATGAATGATCTGGGACTCGCGCCCAACAAGGCGCACCGGAAATGTGCAAAAATATGCGGTGACACTTCCGGAAACTATCATCCCCACGGAGAGGCCGTTATCTACCCTACCCTCGTCAACATGGCCCAGGACTGGTCCATGCGAGAAGTTCTCGTGGACGGGCAGGGCAACTTCGGATCTCCGGAGGCCGACCCGCCCGCCGCCATGCGATACACGGAGGCGAAACTTACCCACCTTGGGATGGCCATGATGGCCGACTTGGACAAAAGCACGGTAGATTTTGTTCCAAATTATGATGAGACCCGAACAGAACCAACTGTCTTTCCGGCTGCGTTTCCCAATCTGCTGGTGAATGGCGGAACAGGAATTGCGGTTGGGATGGCAACTAACATTCCCCCTCACAACCTCGAAGAGATTGTGGATGCGCTCTGTGCCCAGATTGATAATCCGGAAATCACGCTCCCGGAACTGATGCAATATGTCAAAGGACCTGATTTTCCGGTCGCCTGCGAAATCCGGGGGGTAAAGGGGATAGAGAGTTATTTCGCCACTGGACGGGGCTCGGTCAAGATGCGGGGGAAGATGGAGGTCGATGAGAAGGAGAATGGGACCTCCACAATAACGATCACGGAAGTTCCTTACGGGGTGAATCGCGCCACCCTGCAGCAGAGGATTGCCGAGTTGCACCGGGAAAAGACCTTGGTCGGTATTTCCGGGATGCGGGATCTCACCGATGAAAATACCCGCATTGAGATCACTCTCAAGCGAGACGCACGGCCGCAAGTGCTCGTAAACCAGATTTACAAGCTCACCTCGATGGAGACGTCGTTCAGCGTAAACATGCTGGCAATCCACGAACGGCGGCCCAAGCTTCTTTCCCTCAAGGAAGCTCTCGACTGTTACATCGAGCATCGGCGAGAGGTGGTTGTCCGCAGGACGCGTTTCCTTCTTGAGAAGGCCGAGGATCGAGCAGAAAACCTTGAAGCCCTGCTCCTCGCGCTCGGGCGTCTCGACGACTTCATCGAGATGATCAGAGGCTCAAAGAGCCGTGACGAGGCGCGGGCTAAGGTGAAGGCCTACACTTTCACTGCGGCAGCGGCGGAAAGTCTAGGTGTGCTCATCCGGGATCAGTCCAGCGTCAAGGAAGGCACCTACACCTTCACCGACCGGCAGGTGAATGCCATCCTTGAACTCCGTCTCTATCAGTTGGTTGCCCTTGAGAGGGAGAAGATCAAGGCGGATTACGATGAGATCATCGAAGAGATCAAGGATCTCCTCGATATTCTGGCGAGGGAGAGTCGAGTCCTTGGAATCATCAAGGAGGAGCTCCAGATGGTGAAGGAAAAGTATGGCACTTCCCGCAAGTGTGAGATCCTTCCTGACGAAGGAGAGATCGCGATAGAGGATCTGATCGCTAACGAGAGTGTAATCTGCACCCTCAGTCATCGCGGCTATGTCAAAAGGACCTCCGCCTCGGAATACCGTGTGCAGGGGCGGGGCGGCAAGGGCGTGCGGGGGATGGAGACCCGGAGTGCCAATGAAGGGGACGATGATTTTGTTGAGCACCTTTTCAGTGCGCAAGCGCATGACTATCTCATGTTCTTTACCAATACGGGACGAGTTTACATTGAGCGGGTATACGAGTTGCCCGAGGGGTCTCGTGCTTCCAAGGGGCGCAGTATAAAGAATGTCCTGAACCTCCAGCCGGAGGAAACAGTCGCGGCGATGTTACGGTTGGAACGCCGCCTTGATGGGGAGGGCAATGACATTACCTTCAGTGAAGATGCCGGGTTTGTGCTGTTCGCCACCCGGAATGGAAAGGTCAAGAAGACGGGGCTCTATGACTTCCGAAACTTCCGCAAGGATGGAATTATTGCCATCAAGCTGGATGAGGGGAATGAACTTATCGATGTTCGTCTTACTACCGGCAGCAATGAAATCGTTTTAGTAACCCGCAATGGGTTGAGCCTGCGTTTCCGGGAAGAGCAGGCCCGCCCGATGGGGCGTACCGCTGCCGGCGTAGCGGGGATCAAACCCGTGGGAGAAGACGTTGTTGTTGGGCTGGCGCTCGTGAGTGACGAGAGTACATTGTTAGTGGCCTCCGAAAATGGGATTGGGAAGCGTACGTCGTTTGGCGACTACCGGGCCCAAACGCGTGGAGGGAAGGGAATTATCACAATGAAGGTAACCGGTAAGACTGGTCCGGTGGTGGGTGCGCTTTCGGTAGAGGAGGAGGACGAATTAATGCTGATGACCACCGGGGGATTGAGTATCCGGATTAGGTGCGCTGAAGTCCGAGAGACTGGGCGCAACGCCCAGGGCGTCAAACTGGTGACCCTCCGGGGGGATGAAAAACTGCAGGATATCGCCAAGGTTGTTGCTGGAGAGGAAGAGAGCGTCGAGCCGGAAGGAGAGGAAGATGACGGAGCCTCGGCGAATGAGGAAAGCGCCGGATAGTAAACCAGGACGGGCCGGGGAAGGAAACAGGCGTTGCTACCTCCGGAGAGGAGGGGCCTCGTCAGGCCCGCTGCGGCGAAGAGGGAAAAGGAGGATGTTCAGGCGTTTTCCCGACAGCCCCATGGGGGTTAGTAAAACCGGATGCTTATTCTATGATTCGCTGTAAATTAGGCAGTATCGCGGGGTGTGGAGTGTCGAACCGGTCACATGACAGGTTGCCATGAGGGCTGCCCGATGATTCAATCCCGCGCCAGACAAACATGACCTACCATCGATTTGTTCCAGGATGTGCAGCAGCTGCTATGGCGGCGTCCCTCCTCACAAGTTCCATCCTGTCGGCCCAAGATGACGATGAGAAGCGAAACCGAGCGCTCCGAATTCTTGCAGTCGGGCAGGAACCGCCTTGGAGGGAAGTGATCCAGGGCGGTCGCCGCATGCAGATTCCTCCACCTGTCGGAAGCCTCCCTCCCGGACGTCTCCAGCTCTCCAACGCAGAGGGAATCGAGCTTGGGCAGGCAGTAGGCATTAAACTGAATCAGTTTTCAAACATTCTACCAGTGAGCCCCGGGACTCATCCACTGCATGCGGTAGGCGAAGGAGGATTCGATCCCAAATCCTGGTATTCGTTAAAATTTCCGAGTGTGCCTGCTGGCTTGGCTGTTCTCTGGAGGGATCCCAAGGAAGGCAAGTGGACCAATGGTTGCAAGGGGGTCGTCTTACGTGACGATCTGGCCGGCTTCCCAGCAGGCCGAGTCCGGATCGTCAACGTCTCAAAGTATCCGCTTGGATTGAAGTTCGGTTCCGAAAAAGGACTGCTGAAACCGGGGCAGGTGCTGATGCGGGCGGGGAATTCGGGATCCTTCAGCAAGACGCCCCTTGAGCTCTCGGTCAAAGATTCGAAAACGGGGCGCTGGGTCCGGGCACTTTCCCAGGAAATCAACCAAAAGGCTACGGAGAGGACGCATATAGTCCTGTATACCACCGATGGAGAGGCACCGGCCCGGCCGGTGAGTGCAGTCGTTCTCCGCGAGGTGGCCCGTACTCCTGCTGTCAAGAAAAGCTCTCGATAGCCGGTAATTGTAACGTTGGTCCACGACAGGTGGGCCGGGGTGAAGGCCGGAGATCGTACTCGGGTCATGGCGGGGGGGACACTTTCCCGATTTACCGTAAATATCGGGGCGTGACTATTGACGGCGCGGATGCGTCTTGCTTAATTGCCGCGCCTCAATTCAGGGCGCTATCCCACCACTGCTATGGCTAAATATGCAATTAATGGATTCGGACGAATTGGCCGGATGGTCCTCCGCCGTCTGGCGGACAAAGGGGAACTGGACAAAGTCGTCGCTGTCAATGATTTGACCGATAACAAGACGCTGGCCCATCTCTTCAAGTATGATTCCAGCCAGGGAATTTTTGATGCCGAGGTCAGTCACGATGATGACTCGATCACCATCAACGGGCATCGAATCAAGGCCTCTGCCGAGCGTGACCCTGCTGCTCTCGCATGGGGTGACCTCGGCGTGGAGGTTGTCCTGGAGGCAACCGGGTTCTTCGTTGATCGTGATGGGGCTGGGAAACACCTCTCGGCCGGGGCGCGCAAAGTGCTCATCTCGGCTCCGGCCAAGGATCCTGATCTTACCATGTGCCTCGGCATCAATGACGATCTCTATAATGCGGCAGAGCATAATATCGTCTCCAATGCCTCCTGTACGACCAACTGCCTGGCTCCGATGGTCAAGGTCCTTCACGATAACTGGGGGATTGAGCGGGGCTTCATGAGCACGATTCACAGTTACACCGGCGATCAGAATCTTCTCGATGCGCCCCATGGAGACCTGCGGCGTGCCCGGTCTGCAGCAGTAAGCATTGTTCCCTCGTCGACTGGAGCCGCTCGCGCCATTGGTCTCGTAATTCCCGAGCTGCAGGGCAAGCTGAACGGAGGAGCTTTCCGAGTGCCAACGCCCACGGGTTCGCTCACAGATTTCGTTGCGGAACTCAAGGATGGAGTTTCTGTGACCGCCGAAGAGGTGAATGCGGCCTTCCAAGCTGCGGCCCAGGGGGCGATGAAGGGGGTTTTGGAATACAGCGAGGAACCCCTCGTTCTTGCTGACATCGTTGGAAATCCGCACAGTTCCATTTTCGACGCGGGATTGACGACTGTTCTGGAAGGAAACCTTGTTAAGGTCTGTTCCTGGTATGACAACGAGTGGGGCTACTCCTGCCGTGCGGCCGACGCGATGGGCCTGCTGGCAGGCTAACCGCTGCTCCGGATTCATTCAGTGGACGCTGCGGTCCGTGTGATCCCATGACCAAGCTCAGTATCCGCGATCTCGAGGTTGAAGGCCGGGAGGTCCTCATGCGGGTGGATTTCAACGTTCCCCTGCAGGATGGACGAATCACGGATGACACCCGCATACAGGCAGCCCTCCCTTCTATCAGGCATCTCCTCGCTGGAGGTGCCCGCCTCGTTCTCTGTTCGCATCTTGGACGTCCGAAGGGAGAGCCGGATTCACAATTCTCGCTGCGTCCTGCCGCGGCGCGCCTCGGTGCTTTGCTAGAGCAGGACGTGGTCTTTGCTGATGACTGCGCTGGGGACGAAGCCCTTGCGAAACGGGCGGCCCTCGGTCCCGGAGAGGTGATTCTCCTGGAAAATACCCGCTTCCATCCCGGCGAGAAGAAAAATGACCCGGAGTTCGCGAAAGCCCTCGCGGGGGCAGCCACTCTTTTTGTGAATGATGCCTTTGGAACGGCTCACCGAGCCCACGGCTCAACCGAGGGTGTCACTCACCACGTGGAGCGGAGCGCAATGGGATTCCTCATTGAGCGGGAGTTGGATTTTCTCTGCGAGAAACTAGTTGAGCCAGAGCGTCCCTTCCTGGTCATTCTGGGGGGTAAGAAAGTAAGCGATAAGATCGAAGTCATCACCGCGCTCCTTGAGAAGGCTGACGCCTTTATCGTCGGGGGGGCAATGGCTTACACTTTTCTCAGGGTCCAGGGATTTGAGGTGGGAGGCAGCATCGTGGAGGAAGAGAAACTCGATCTGGCGGCGGAGATTCTGGCCCAGGCTGCGGGGAAGGGGGTGAGGTTTTTACTTCCCGCGGATTCACGCATTACTGAAGAATTCAGGGAGGGCGCAGAGACCAGGGTTACCTCGGCCTATTCCGAGGGGGGAGGGATCGAGGAAAGCTGGGAAGGAATCGACATCGGTGACCTTGCGATTGAGGAGTTCACTGCCGAAGTCCATAAAGCAAAAACCATCGTATGGAATGGTCCGATGGGAGTCTTTGAGATGAGCTCCTTCGAAAAGGGAACGAAGGAGATCGCCCTCGCGGTGGCCTCCTCCGAAGCGCTTACCATTGTCGGTGGGGGAGACTCAGTGACGGCGGTCAAGAAATACGGCCTCGCCGATAAGATGTCGTTCATCTCGACCGGGGGAGGAGCCTCTCTGGAGCTGCTTGAAGGAAAGCAGCTGCCCGGGGTAGCTGCGTTGAGTGATCTCTGAAAAAATTAAATATCATGGCACGCAAACTGATCATCGCAGCGAATTGGAAAATGAATAAGGGACCTTCCGCTACAGCGGAGTTCCTCGAGTCATTCCTCCCCGGCACGGAGCAGGTTTCGGACGCATGTGACATGGTGGTCGCCCCGCCATTTGTATCAATTCCTGCTGCCGCTGCATTACTGGCGGACTCCGTTGTGGGTATTTCAGCTCAGAATGTATCGGATCGGGAGGAAGGAGCCTTCACGGGTGAAATTTCCACATCCATGCTCGTTGAGGTCGGAGTTGAGTATGTCATTCTTGGACATAGTGAACGTCGGGCCATCTACGGGGAAGGCGACGAATTGATAAACGCAAAGGTTCTGAAGGCCCTCGGGGCGGGGCTCCGCCCCATATTCTGCATTGGCGAGACTCTGGAAGAGCGCGAGAGTGGACAACTTGAGGGGGTGCTCCGCAGACAGGTGAGCGGCGGTTTAGCCGATCTCACGTCTGAGAATATGGAAGATGTAGTGGTTGCCTATGAGCCCGTCTGGGCGATTGGAACCGGTGTGACGGCTACTCCAAGCCAGGCTCAGGAAGCTCACGCGTTTGTTAGAACTCTGATCGGAGAGCAGTTTGGGGGAGAGGTGGCCGCCTCCACCCGCATCCAGTATGGTGGAAGTGTAAAACCCGGTAACTCGGCCGAGTTGATGGCGCAGGAAGACATTGATGGTGCCTTGGTTGGAGGAGCGAGCCTTGAAGCGGGTAGTTTCCGCGACCTGATTACGAACGCGATAGCCTAGGCTGTCGCTTCGTTGAGACCCATGGACCTGGCCGTCTTTGGAGCGCCTGACGGGGGTTTGGTAGTGGGAGAAGGGCCGTTCGAGGCTCTGTCCGAACCTCCCCGGCAGGGAGTTGCGTTCTACCGGAATGATTTTGCCCTCTCTTCCGGCGCACCATGGCTGGTCCCGCGGGTAGTCAGGCGTTTGACACCGAGACAGTTTCTCGCTCAGGCACCCGGTGAACGACCAGAGATTTGCTGGGAGGAACCTGAGGTAGAACCCTTTGCGGAAGTATTTGGCGAGGTTTCACAGGCAATCCGCAGTGGCTCGATTGAAAAGTCAGTGCCGGTCATGAAGGTCAAGGGAGTGCGTAGATCGGGAACCTGCCGGCAGCTCCTGCAGCTGCTCTCGACCAGCAAGCCGGCACTCCGGCCCTATGGATGGATTGATGGCAATGAGGGGGTTGTGGGGTTGAGTCCAGAACAGCTTTTCAGGCTGGAAGGCGGCATGTTGCATACCATGGCTCTGGCAGGAACCGCCCGTCGCGAAGAGCGCGAGGCTTTTGGAGTAGATGATAAGGAAATTCGTGAGCACGAATTCGTGGCGCAGACTCTCCTCGCCAAGCTGTCTGACCTTGGAGTGACAACCCGTCATCCGAGGGTGGTCCTTGATCTTGATCACCTCGTTCATTTCCACAGCGGCATCGACGTGGAGCTTGCCCACTCCGAGCCCGTTAACCGTCTGGTGCGTCTCCTTCATCCGACCCCGGCCCTTGGTCCCCTGCCTCGCACTGAGGAAACGATGGCTCTCCTGCTTGACTGGCGGAGTCGTCTTGACTGCCCACCTTGGTTTGGAGCGCCCTTCGGGCTTTGGCAGGATGGATCCTTTGAAGCGCTGGTGGCTATTCGGATGGTGGGGTGGCAGGGTGACAAAGTGGAGATTCCCGCCGGGTGCGGAGTGATCGAAGAGAGCCGCCTTGTTAACGAATGGAGGGAACTGCGCCTGAAGAGAGAGTCCGTCCGTATATTGTTTGAACTTTGAAAAGCAGGGCTCTGCGGCACTGGACGCAAAAATCGTACGAATCCGGGCGACTGCGTCAAGGCGGCAATGGATGTGAAGCTCACTGGCAGGGTTCGCCAGCCAGACAGGGTGGAGGGTAGTTGTTTTCCGGCCAGTAAAGGAGCCCGGAGGTGCTGGTAAGGACTCCCCTTGAGAGGTGGTGGATAGGATTAAGGCATCTGGTGTCCGGTGGCAGGGATTATCTTGGCAGCAGATAAGGACCCACATAGGTTGGTGTTAATGAACGGGGGAGAAGGTAAGAACAATGCGGCAAAGGGACGCCGCTATTCGATTGCGGAAAAGCGGGCTGTTCTTGAATTCGTGGAGAAGGTGAATAGTGAGCGTGGACGGGGAGGGATTTCCTCCGCCTCGAAGAGGTTTGGAGTCTCTCCCCTCACGATCAGTACGTGGATGCGTAGCGCAGGAGCACCCACGCAGAGGGCGGGAAGCCGGGCCTCGGCAGATGTGTTCCGGAGACTGGCAGAACTGCACGATAGGATCGTCAGGATGGAGTCCGATCTGGCAGCGTCTCGGAAGGAATATGCTCGTCTTAAGAGCAGGATCTAAGTCGCCGGTGGCAATTTCGTGGGGAGGGGCCTGATCCTCGCAGGATCCCCTTTTTTGCCCGGGGTTTTATTGATTCGGCTGTGAGAAGAGACTCATTCTTCCGTGTAGACCTTCCATTTTTAATTGGAAAATCTGGCGAGGGGCCCGGTTTAGTTTTTTTCCGGATGAGCAACTGGAGGCAATCCTCACAGAGTCGCCGCACGTCTGGGGTGCGGCTTTTTTTAGACGAATAGGGGATTGTTGTCTGGAGGAACGAAGGATGGATAGGTGGAGGAGGAAAATGCCTTCTCTCCTGGTTTGGCTTCCTCGGTTGCGAGCTGGAGAACGTCCCGTTTCAAGTTATCTCGGGGAAGCGAAGAGGCCCCACGCCCAAAACCCTTGGATCAAATCCATTAGCCTCTTCCTTATGTGAATAAGTTGGCAACAAATTCCGCCTGTTAAACGGGATTTCAGCCCCGTCCAGCGCGTGGCACCCCCTCCGCCGTGGTGAATAACTCGGGAACAGGCACCTGGGCAAAGGTGAAGGCAAGGCTTGCAGGAGATTCGGAATGGCTTCTAGGTTTGCCGCGATGAGCGGAAGAACGGCGGCGTCGCTGGAAGCGTGCCTTGCGCGGGGCGTTCGGGAATTCGTGGTTTGTGCGGGAGCCCGGAACGCATGTCTCGTTCTGGCAGCAGCTCGTTCTGGAGCCAAAATCTGGACCCATTTCGAGGAGCGAAGTGCGGCCTTCTTCGCATTGGGAAGAGTGAGAGATACAGCTCGCCCCGTTGCGGTCGTTACGACCAGCGGGACGGCAGTAGCGGAGTTGCTTCCTGCTGTCATTGAGGCCCATTACCAGCAACGACCACTGATTGTTATCAGCGCGGACCGACCCAGGAGGTTTCGGGGGAGTGGGGCTCCACAGTCGATTGAGCAAGCTGGTTTGTTCGGCTGTTACGTAGAGGGCGTTGACGACCTTGAGGACGATGGCGGCGATTCCTTGTTTGAGGGATGGAGCGGGTTACGACCTTGGCATCTCAATATTTGCCTCGAGGAGGATGAAGAGGTGCCTTCCGTTCACCTGCCTGAGGTTCTTCCTGACCGGGTGCGGCGTCCGAGAGCGGCGGTAAGTGATCTGGTTGATTTTCTTGGGAGCGATTGCTTCCGCGGGCTGGTGGTCCTCGTGGGAGGACTGGAGGCGGAGGAGCGCGAGGAAACCTTCCATTTTGTGAAGCAGTTAGCGGTGCCGGTCATTGCGGAGGCAACGAGTGGGCTACGGGAAGCGCTTGGGAAGGCGGTGCTGACAGATGGCGACCGGCTTTTACAGGAGCATCCCCCGGGAAAGGTCCTGCGGCTGGGTGACGTCCCTTCAGGTCGATTCTGGCGCGAACTCGAGGAACGGACAGAGATTGAGGTGCTGTCGGTGTCGCGAACGGGATTTTCGGGTCTTGCGCGTAATTCAGTGGTGATAACGGGTAACGTGCATGAGGTCCTGAAAGGCCTCGGAGAGGCGCCGCCGATTGGCGACGTCCTCGATCTTCTCCCAGCCTCGGCAAGGAGGCGGGGCCTGCTCGAGGAGCTGCTCGAGCGCTATCCCGACAGTGAGCCGGGACTGGTTCGCGTGCTTTCTGCCTACGCGGCCACAGGGGAGAGTGTGTTCCTGGGAAATAGTCTGCCGGTGCGGGAATGGAACACCTTTGCCCAGGTTGGCGCACCAGTGGTTGAGGTGCAGGCCAGCAGGGGCGCCAATGGGATCGATGGCCAGCTCTCGGCGTGGCTTGGTGCCAGCGCGGATCGTGATGAGGCGTGGGGAATCTTTGGTGATCTTACGGTGCTTTATGAGCTCGTAGCTCCCTCGTGGTTTACCCAGGTTGGAGGGCGCGGAAGAATCCTAGTGGTAATCAATAACGGCGGAGGACGCATCTTCGAGCGGCTCCCGCGCTTGCGGGGTCTGGGGCAGGATGAGCGAAAACTCATTACTAATGCACACAAGCAAGGCTTCAAGGACTGGGCGCAATTATGGGGATTGGATTACCAGCTGGTGACCGGGCGGGAGGGGTTCGAGATTGAGCCCAGGGAGCGCCCACTCGTGGTAGAGATCTGCCCGGATGAGGACCAGACGCAGAGTTTCTGGAAGAAGTGGGAACAGTGAAGATCTGGGCATTACATGGTGCGGTAGGACAGGCGGCCGACTGGAATGATTTTGCGGGCCGCATGCAGGCGGCTGGCCACGAAGTGCGGGCTTTCGACCTTTGGAGCTTCCTGGAGGATGGCGATTACTCCCTTGAGGAGTTTGCCCGCCAACTCTGCAGCGAAGCTCGGAAAGAAGGGGACCGCCCGGTTTTAGTGGGTTATTCCATGGGCGGGCGCCTCGCGCTGCATGCAGTCTTAGAGGAGACTTCGGCTTGGAAAGGAGCGGTGGTCGTCTCAGCTCATCCCGGCTTGCAGGATGAGAAGGAGCGCATGCTCCGGATGGCTCGTGACGCGGAGTGGGCGGGGAAGGCTCTCGCTGCGCCCTGGCGCGATTTCATTGAAGCGTGGGAGAGCCAGGCCGTGCTGCAGGGACGATGTGCCTGTCCTCCCGCTGAGCGGGAACTGCTGGAGGAACGTCGTGTTGCGGTGGCACGCGGGTTCACCTCGTGGTCTTTGGGCAAGCAGGATGATCTTAGGGAAAAACTGGCAGGATTGGACCTGCCTCTGGTCTGGATTAGCGGGAGAAAGGACCGGAAATTCAACTCACTGGCAGGGGAACTCTGGCCATGTATGCCCGAAGCTTTCCACCTGGAGGTTGCCGAGTCTGGGCATCGTGTTCCATGGCAGGCGCCCCGCGAGTTCGCAAGCTGTGTTGAACACCTGCTGGACTTGGCTAATCGATAGTTGCAGTGCGCCTGAGCAGGGGCATGATCCCGGCGTGAACTGGATTGACGGAGCTGAATTTGAAGACATTCGCTACGAAAAAAGCGAAGACGGACAGATCGCCAAGGTGACGATCAACCGGCCAGAGGTACGCAATGCCTTTCGGCCGAAGACCGTAATGGAACTCCTGAGGGCTTTCGATCTGGCTCATGAGGATGATAGAGTCGGGGTAGTTATCCTCTGCGGGGAAGGGGAGAAGGCCTTTTGCTCAGGAGGGGACCAGAAGGTCCGGGGGGAAGGCGGTTATGTTGGAGGGGACGGGGTGCCCCGGCTCAATGTCCTCGATCTACAGAAAAAAATTCGTAGTTTGCCAAAACCGGTAGTGGCAATGGTAGCAGGCTACGCGATTGGCGGAGGACACGTCCTCCACGTAGTCTGTGATATCACCATTGCGGCAGATAATGCGCGATTCGGTCAAACTGGACCAAAGGTCGGTAGCTTTGATGGGGGGCTGGGTTCCAGTTACCTCGCGCGGATCGTAGGCCAGAAGAAGGCTAGGGAGATTTGGTTCCTATGCCGGCAATACGACGCCGCCAAGGCGCATGAGATGGGGCTTGTGAATGAAGTGGTTCCACTTGATTGCCTCGAAGAAACCACCGTGCAGTGGTGTCGGGAGATCCTGGAGCACTCGCCCCTCGCACTCCGCTGTTTGAAGACTGCACTCAATGCAGATTGCGACGGGCAGATGGGCCTCCTCGACCTGGCAGGAAATGCGACCCTGCTCTACTATCTGACCGAGGAAGCGAGGGAGGGGAAGCAGGCCTTTCTTGAAAAGCGCCCTCCTGATTTTTCGAAGTTTCCACGCTTCCCTTAAAAGGTGGACACGCTGAGGAGCTATCTTCTTGCCACGCGACCGAAGACCCTTCCGGCCGCAATTGTCCCTGTGTGGGTGGGTTGTGCGCTGGCGTGGAAAATGACGGGTGGCATCGATCCCCGGCTCGCGCTCTTCACGGTCCTGAGCGCCCTGTGTATCCAAGTCGCAACTAATCTTTTCAACGATGTTATTGATGATCAGAAGGGAGCCGACACTGCTGGGAGGCTGGGGCCTCAACGGGTGACGGGGAGCGGATTACTCTCGCGACGGGCCGTTTACCTTGGAGCATTCGTTTTTATCGGGTTGGCATGCGTGTGTTCCGTGCCGCTTATCGAAGCCCGTGGGTGGACTATCATCGCGATCGGGATTCCTTCTCTATACCTTGCATATGGCTATACCGGTGGTCCATTTCCACTTGCCTATCTGGGGCTGGGAGAGGTCTTCGTGGTTCTCTTCTTTGGTCTGGTGGCGGTAGGGGGGACTTTCTTCGTCCAGACTGGAATGTGGTCCTGGCCTGCCGGAGCACTTGGCCTTCAGGTCGGGATGCTCAGCGCAGTGCTTATTGCGATCAATAACCTGAGGGACGTCGAGGAGGACCGGCGGAGCGGGAAGAAAACATTGGCAGTCCGCTTTGGATCCACCTCCCTGGGGGTGCTGAACTGGATTTTCGTGACGGGAGCCTTTCTCCTCGGTTTCCTAGGTCCTCAATACGGTGCCTCCTGGATGCCGATCTGCAGCTTGTCGTGGTTGGGACTGGGTATTTGGTGTGCAGCCGGTACACGTCGCGCTCCTCCGGGTCGGCGCTACAATCGGTATCTGGCAGGCGCAGCCCTGCAACTTGTGCTCTTCGCGGGAGCTTTTACAGCAGCTGTTGTGATTTAGCGGTGCGAATTTCGAGGGAAGGTCTAGCCTGTGGCTGTGCGGGAACGGGTTTACTTCTGGCGTTACGTCCTGAGAAGCAGGTCGCAGCTCAACGCGGTCTCGGGGCGCAGAGAATTTGAGGGAGCTCTTCTCAGGATTGGAGATGGCTATGGTTGCCTTCATCCCTGGCCCGAGCTGGGAGATGCCCCTCTGGAAGGCCTTCTCGAGGAATTAAGGGTGCAACAGCACGAATCCCTACTGGTCCGGCAGGCAGTAGCGATGGCTTCCATGGACGAGCGTTTTCGGGTGAGGGGGCAATCCGTCTTCGATGAAATAGCGGAACAGATTCCGGATAGTCACGCCACTATACCTGAATGTACGGGGGTATCCGTAGCGCATGCGATTGCTCGTGGCTTTTCTGTTATCAAGGTCAAGGGGCACCGGGAATTTATGGTGCTATTGGAGAGGATGGGCGAGATCTCCCGGCAGTGGCCCCACTTGAGGTGGCGCATTGACTTCAATGAAGTACTCACCATGGAGGAGGTGCTGAATTTCGTGGATCAGATGCCGCAACGCCTCCGGCAGTGCGTGGATTTCCTGGAAGATCCCTGTCCCTGGCAGGAGAAAGACTGGGCGAGGGTGAAGCAAGGGACCGGCCTTGACCTTGCCCTGGACCGAATGGCGGGGGAAGGGGAAGACGGCCCAGATCTCCTTGTTCTGAAGCCGGCTCGCTGCATGCCGAGCGCTGTTCCGCCTCGGGAGCAGCGGTTGGTGGTTACGAGTGCAATGGATCACCCCTTGGGACAGTGCTATGCAGCCTATTGGGCAGGTATGCTGGCCTCTGGCGGGGGAAAGGTGGAGGTGTGTGGGCTGCAGACCCACGAACTCTTCGAGGAGACGGTTTTTTCCGAGCGCCTTGGGAGGGCCGGGCCGCGGTTTCAAGTGCCCGGGGGGACTGGCTTGGGATTTGATGACCTGTTGGAAGATTTGCCATGGAAGCGTCTGAGCTGATTCGAAGTAATTTCTGGACAGAGCGTCGAGCTCGGGTCCTTGCGCCTCCTTCTCTGGAGGAGGAAGGAGCCCGCCTCGAACGGGAATTGAGGGGGGATGAAGGGGTTGTTTTTGCGACTTCCGGAGCGAGCGGCCGTCCCAAGTGGGTTTTTATGCGGAGGGCTGCTCTGCTCAGTTCAGCTGAAGCCGTTAACAAGCACCTCTCGGTCAGCCCCCGCGATCGACTCCTGCTTCCTCTGCCTCTCTATCATGTGGGAGGATTCGGGATGGCGGCCCGCGCCTTTGTCGGAGGGTGTGACTTGCGCGCGTTGCCGGGGCGATGGGACGGGCTGCGTTTCGTGGAGGCACTAAGAGAGCATGGATCTACCCTGACCTCCCTTGTCCCCACTCAGGTGCATGATCTGGTCGTCCAGAACCTCGAGGCACCACGCTCTTTGCGTGCGGTAATCGTGGGAGGTGCTTCCCTCGACGAGTTGAAGGGACAGGCTGCACGTGAACTGGGCTGGCCTCTCTTGCAAAGTTATGGGATGACTGAGGCCGCTTCCCAGGTAGCGACCGCCCATCTGGAGCGTGCAAAGGGACCTTTCCGCGCAGCGCCGCTGCCGATCATGGATCAGTGGGAGTGCAGGCTGTGTCCCGAAGGGCGACTTGAGCTACGAGGTGATGCACTCTTCGATTTCTACCTGCGTTGGGATGGGAGCGTTTTTTGTCGTGAAAAGGACCGTGATGCCGAGGGCTGGTTCAGGAGCGGGGATGCGGCTGAACTGAAAGGTCGTTCCCTGACGCTGCGGGGAAGGGCGGACCGCAGGGTCAAGGTCCTCGGGGAACTCGTGGATCTGCAGGTCCTCGAGGATGAATTACGAGCTCAACTCGGCGGTCTGGAGGTTTACCTGCTACCGATTCCGGATGGGCGTCGAGGCTGGCTCCTGCAACCGGTCGTGGAAGGCAGTGCCAGCGAAGGGGGGAAAGTCGATGACCTGATCGAGCTGATAAACGAGCGGGTCCCGGGGTTTTCGAGGATGGAACGGGCCTGCTTCATGGATCAGCTTCCTCGAACTGCCCTCGGGAAGGTCGATGGGGCAACAACGCGTATTATTCTCCTCTCACGATAAGAGTCATGCGTTGCTGCTGTCTTTCCAGCTTCCAGCCGGCCGGAACTTGGGACCGGGAACTGGAGGCGGGGCCTTCTTTTCAGGAGGGCCGGCGGCCGGGGATCGGAAAGGAAGGAACTGGCCTCCCGTTGACAGCGCCCCGCTAACGCCTAGGATTAAGTCCTGGTGAGGATCAATCATCCAGGTATCGCGCTTCTGCTCGCCCTGTTAGTCACGACGGCCGTGAATGGGTGTTCGGGGACAGGTGGGTCCAGGGATTCGTCCCGGGACAAGCCCTGGACCCGTGCGATCAAGAAGGAGCTGCAGGCGCTTGGCTATCGTAACTGGATCGTGATCGGTGATGCTGCCTTTCCGGTTCATAGTCGACCGGGTGTGCGCACAATCGTCATCGATGATGAAATCCCCGAAGTATTGGCTGAGGTCCTGGAAGAGTTGGAGCGTGTTCAGAACGTCAGCCCAAGGATTTATCTTACCCGTGAGCTAGGAGAGATCCCAGTCGACCGAGCGCCCGGGATCGAGCGCCATCGGCGGATCCTTGAGCGTGCGTTACGGGGTTATCCAGCTCGTGAGATGGAGTTTCGCTCCCTTTCTCTCCTGCTCGAAGATAGTGCCAACAAGTTTACCGTCCTTGTCTTCAAGACGCGGACAGCCCTTCCCTATGCGGGTGTCTTTATCGAGTTGGATAGTGCCTACTGGGACAGTGAATCAGAACGGGAGTTGCGCGAACGACTCGAGAAGAAGCGGCGCCTCGAATCGACCTGATCCGGAGATGAAGCATGACGAAGAAAAACTGACCCGGGAGCGGGAGGAAGCCTGGGTGGGAGACGCGGTCCTCGCTTTGTTCGTGCGGGAGTGGATTCTCGGGAAGGATGGGGGACTTGATGGAGACAAGTTCATCCGTTTCACTTCCAATGACTTCCTGAGAGTCATTGGTAATCCTACCTCGGTGGAGGCGGGAATTGGGCGGGTATACCGGAAGGGGGGACTTGCTCCCGCCTTCGATCACATCCGGGAGAACTTGCTGCCGGTTTTCTTGCAGCAGGAAAAAGTTCGGGCGAAGCGATTGCGGACTGGAAATCTCAGGGACTGAGTCTTGTCATCTTCCAGTCCGCGCCATTCCGGGTGTAGGCGAGGCGGTCATGGAGCCGGCTGGGGCGACCCTGCCAGAACTCGATGAAGTCCGGACGAACACGAAACCCTCCCCAGAACGGGGGCAGGGGCACCTCGGTTCCCTCGGGCCACTTATCGAGCAGCTTTTCTTCCCGGCCCTCGATATAGGCGCGATCAGGGATTTCGGAGCTCTGGTTTTCTGAGACCCAGGCCCCAATCCTTGACTCGTAAGGCCGGCTCGCAAAGTAGGCGAGGGATTCTTCCTTACTGGTGCGGGTTACGGTGCCCCGGACAATAACTTGCCGTTCCAATTCTCGCCAGTGAATGACGAGAGAGGCATTCGGGTTTTCCTCGAGGTCCCGCCCCTTTCGTGAGCCGTAGTTAGTAAAGAAACAAAATCCATTTGCATCCATGCCTTTGAGGAGAACGGTTCGCGCGGAGGGCACGCCCTCCGCATTCGCGGTGGCGAGCGTCATGGCGTTGGGTTCGACGATGTGGGCATCCACAGCTTCGCTAAGCCACTTTTCAAACAGGGGAAACGGGCCTGGTGAAGCGTCTTCCTCGACCAGACCTCCCTTGCAGTAACGTTCGCGGAGTTCAGACAGGAAGACCTTGTTTGCGCTCATGTCTGTCCCATACACGGTCGCCGCGCTTAAATCAGGAAATAATTTTCAGATCCCGGGACCATGGCCCGCGACACCTGCCGGGGCGTGCATTGCAGAGGCCTGCTATCACCTCAGGAAGGGGAGGTGCGAGCCCGGGTCCCGTGAAGCAGGAGCAGGGGGAATGAGAGTTCCTCTCCTCGGGAATGTGAAAGTCAAAGGTGCCGGCTGGCTGATTCAGTAACTGAGTCCGGTTAACGGGCCCATTGGTAAACGCGTACGTAGTCAACCTGCATGATCTGCGGGAAAGCAGCGGCGGGGAGGCGGTCGGCCTTCTGGTCTTCCTTTTCGAAGAAGCGCCCATCGACCGCAACGTTAAGGATGAGATGGAAGGGATGGTCGTAGGGTGCTGACGGGTTCCCGGGTGCGGCGGACGAGTGCCACTCGCTGTTCTTCCGAGTCTTCCATTTTACTCCGTCTACGAACCACGAAATTTCCGAATCATTCCATTCGAGAGCGTAGACATGAAACTCCTCCGATGCATCGGTCCCGGGGAAGGTGTAGGTATGATCAAGGTGCACGTTGTTGGGCCATTTGCCGCCGAAATGAAGCGCCCCTAGGGTCTCCTGAACCTTGTTGCCCCGAGACTCCACAATGTCGATCTCGCCGCTCGAGGCCCAGGTCCCGTATGGTGAATTGGTGGGCATCATCCAGATGGCAGGCCAAATACCCTCGCCTTTAGGCATCTTCGCACGAATCACGAAACGTCCAAACTTCCAGTCGCCGCGGTGCAGGGTCCGGAGGCGGGCAGAGGAATAAGGCTGGGTTTTTCCATCAGTAGTGGTGTGCGCCTCTCGGTAAACAGCAATGTTTAGATTGCCGTTCCTGACGAAGCTGAACCTGGGATCCGTGCGGTAGGCCTGTCGTTCAAAGTTGCCGCCTCCATAGTTATTTTCCTCTCGGCTCCATTTCGTAAAATCTATCTCTGCTCCCTCGAATTCGTCAGCCCAGACGAGAGCCCATTCCTGGTGGGGCGTATGTAAACGGTAGTCCCCGGCGGGCTGCAGACTGACCCAGGGTTTTCCATCGCCGGGAATGGCGGGTGAGACGTTTTCCCACGCTTCTCCGATTTTTCTCTGCACTTGATACAGGACCCCGGGCTGGGTCTGGAAACTGAGCTTTACCGCGGGTGTAGTTTTCAGGGACGGTTCAGAGGACAGAACCGCGGGAACAAGGATAAGAAGGATTATCCGGAATGGCATGAGGAAAGCTCTACCACGGAGAAGGGCACTTGGCCCTCTTGATTTCGGGAGGGATATGCCTCGGACGGGGGATCAGGGGGCATCCCCCATCCTTGAGGTTCCAGAATCAGGGTGGAGATGCTTAAGTGATTGCATGCACGGAGATGTGGCAAAGGTTCTGATTGATGAGGGGGTAATTGGGAAACGTCTCGATGTCCTGGCGGACCAGATTCTCGGGGAGTTCTCCTCCCGCGAATTCGTGGTGGTAGTTATCCTCAAGGGAGCGCTCGTCTTCACCGCTGATCTTTTACGCCGAATGCCCATACCACTCGAGATAGAGTGTATCAGTGTAGCAAGCTACCACGGAGGAACCGAGACTACCGGTCGGGTTGACTTTCTCGATTCCAAGTTGCCGGAGGTGGAGGGGCGGTCGGTTCTCCTCGTAGATGATATTCTCGATACCGGGCGAACCCTCGCTGCCGTAGGGCAGAAGCTGCGTGAGCATGGTGCAGACGAAGTAAAGTCCTGTGTTCTTCTCTCCAAGGATAAGAAGCGGGATGCAGAGGTGGAGGCCAATCACGTGGGCTTTCATATTGGCGACGAGTTTGTGGTAGGATATGGATTGGACTTCCGCGGGCTCTATCGCAATCTGCCCTATATCGGGGTCCTTAAGGAAGAAATCATCGAAGGGCCGGAATGAAGCGACGCTACGTCAGGGAAATCGATTCGCTTATGACTCTGTTCCGCCAGGGAGAGCAGCTGAGTCATGCGGTCATCCAGGGCCTGGACTTGCGCGAGATTGATCTTGAATGGAGTGAGCTCCGCTGTAGCGGAGCGGTCTTTCTTGGGTGCAGGTTTCCGGATAAGGTTGACATGGAGTTCCTGACTGAACGGGGGGCAACGATTTTCCCAGCTTTCCATGGGCTCCCGTACGAACCTTTTCGGCCGCGTCTCTACACCCGGGCGGAACTGTTGGAGGGGTGGACGCCGGAAAAGGATAACAGTGTAGACAAGCGTATCTATGATCACTTCCTTGATCATGGCCGAGAAAAAGCCGGTGTTCTTGAAGCCCTTTCACAGCGTCTGCACGACTACTCTATTGAAGACGCTCTCCACGACCTGCTGGAGGGACGCACGGAAGGAGACGGAACGAAAAAAGTGATTGGCATCATGGGCGGGCACAAGACAGCGAGGACGGATCCCTCCTACAGGAAGGTGGCACGCGTTGCGCAGGAGCTTACCCGTGCGGGATATTTCATTGCGACGGGAGGAGGGCCCGGGATCATGGAAGCGGCAAACTTGGGTGCTTTCCTCGCTGAAGTCGGCGAAGAGGAACTGGAAAGTGCCCTTGCAATCCTTGGCCACGCCCCGTTTTACACGGATGGGAAATACATGCAGTGTGCGCAGGAAGTGTTGGACATGTTCCGCCATGGGCAGGCCAGCGTGGCTATCCCGACCTGGTTCTACGGTCATGAGCCCAGTAACCTATTCTCCGTTCATATCGCAAAATACTTCTCCAATAGCCTCCGGGAGGATGGGCTCCTCGCGATTGCCACCCACGGGATCGTATTTGCGCCCGGGAGTGCGGGCACGACCCAGGAGGTATTTCAGGATGCCACCCAGAATCACTATGCGACTTACGGCCAGGTCAGTCCGATGGTTTTCCTCGGCGAGGAGCACTTTGGAGAAAAGACTCTTATTTTCGATTGCCTTCGCCGCCAGGCCGCTGGGAAGGGCTATGAAGACTACCTCTGCATGACTGATAAAGTAGGGGAGGTGGTGAGCTTCCTGAAATCGCATCCTCCCAGGGATCCATAGGCCCTTGGGCGACGAATTGGCGGTGATAGTGCGCTGAAGGGCGGGAATTCTCCCTCGAATAATGTGTATAAGTGTTGCATTCGGCTAAATTTCTGATCTCCTTCCGCGGCCCCGCAGAAAGGGCAGGCCGGTTGTTCGACTAGCCTGAAGCGTGCGAAAGCAATGAGTGAATCGAAGATTAATCCTACTGAATACCGCCTCCACGATAACGATACCGGAAGTGCGGATTATCAGGTGGCGCTGCTGACGCAGCGTATCAAGCACCTCACCGAACACCTTGGAAACCACCGCAAGGACTTTTCCTCGCGCCGGGGCTTGCTCCGGCTCGTGGCACGCCGGCGGAAGCTCCTCGACTTCCTCAGGAGGGATGACGAGGAGCGCTACAAGAAGGTGATCGCAGGGCTCGGTCTTCGCCGATAGCTCGTAGGCTGCCCTGTCTCGCAGCCTTCGCAGTCGCCTTTTGCTTGTCTCTCACACCACATCACCGGTCGTTTTCCCAGTAAACCCTTGGGAACCTCAGGCCGGTCACAGAACATATCGCCGTGTCCTCCATGGGGAGGCTGCGGCCCGACGTAGAAAGCAAACGAAAGATGAGTACACATACTGTTACGGCCCAGGTAGGGCCGAGCCCAATCGTCATAGAGACGGGCAAGCTGGCGAAACTTGCAGACGGAGCCGTGACGGTTCGGTGCGGTGACACGGTGATCCTGGTGACCGCAGTCTCGCAGACCAAGATTCGAGAAGGGCAGACTTGGTTCCCCATGTCTGTAGAATACAAAGAGCGGGCAGCTGCTGCGGGCGTGTTCCCGGGTGGCTACTTCAAGCGCGAAGGCAGACCTACCGAGAAGGAGATTCTGACCTGCCGGATGACGGACCGCCCACTGCGTCCGCTGTTCCCGAAAGGCTATCTCTACGACACACAAATCGTAGCTCTCCTCATGTCGGCAGACGGCGAAAATGATGCGGACGTCCTCGCCATGAATGGCGCTTCGGCTGCGCTCTCCATTTCGGACATTCCCTTCGCGGGACCGATTGGGGCGGTTCGCGTGGGGCGGGTTGATGGGGAGTTTGTCGTGAACCCGACTTTTGAACAGCGGGCGGAGAGCGATCTGGATATTGTCTATGTCGGGAACAAGACCGACGTCATCATGATCGAGGGCGCTGCTGATGAAATTCCTGATGCAGAGTTCAAAAAGTCTCTCCACTTCGCTCAAGCTGCTGTTGCACAGATCGTTGAGGCACAGGAAGAACTTATGAAACTTGCTGGGAAAGAGAAGCGCGACTACAAAGTCACCGTGGCCAAGGAAGAT
>MDTG01395060.1_pt1 | contig 24140 bp, 24 predicted proteins | sample 811421 | NCBI WGS metagenome assembly MDTG01 (sample SAMN05326645, study PRJNA326480) | marine metagenome | isolation source: seawater | place: Pacific Ocean: South East | collected 2011
GTGTGGAAGTGCGGCAACGCATGTAGCTGACCAGTACTAATAGCTCAATTGGCTTGATTTATGCACTGAAAAAAATTTTATTTTCAAACATATTAAATAAAATATAAGATAATTTCTTGATCATCTTAGATTCAAATTAATTAAAAATTTAAGAGGCAAACTGATTTAATGAAAAAGAATATTTTAATTTATAAAAATATTGATGGTTTATCCAGTGAGTATGTAACAAAAAAAATTATAAATTTAACAAAAAAAAAATGTGGTGGTAATAATTTTTATGTGGAAATAGGAACATTTAGAGGTTTTACTTCTATAAACAATTCCTTAAACAATAAGAATGTTAAATGTATTACAATCGATAACTTCAAATTTGATAAGAAAAATTTGAACAGATTTAATAAGTCGCTAAAAAAATATTCCGTAAAAAATTTAAAATTAATAAATCAAGACTACGAAAGTGCGTTTGAAATTTTAAAAAAAAGAAAAATAAAAATTGGTTTATTATTTGTTGATGGACCCCACGACTATCGTGCACAGCACATAATACTCCAAAAATACAAAGCTCTTCTTTCTAAAAATGCATGTATAATAATTGATGATGCCAACTACAACCATGTAAAACTAGCTACATTAGATTTTTTAAACAATAACAGGGAGTTTAGCCTAATTTCTCAGAAATATTCACGAAAACATCCAGTGGATTCATATCCTAAAAAAAAGAAAACAAAAAACTGGAATGGACTACATATAATTGAAAAAAATTCAAAGAAAAAGTCTGTAAAACTTAAAATTAATAAAAATTTAGTATTAAAGTTTCATATAGACTCACATGATATTCAAAGACACTATTTTGGAAACAAAGTTTTAGAAGTATTAGATAATTTGTTTTATTTTTTTAAATCTGGAGACAAAAAATATTTACACCAAAAGTTAAAGTTGATTTATAATAAAAATAAGAATAGAACCTTTAAAAGTAATTTTTAATTCAACTCTTTCTTAATTTTTACTCATATTTTTTTAAAAAAATATATGAATGCAAAGAATAGGCTCCTTCAATTATAACTGAAAAAAGTAAAGCAGAAATTAAACTGTATCCAAAAAATGGTATTCCTAAAGTATAAGTATTAATTAAATTATTTGAAGATAGATCATGAGCACCAATTACCCAGACTCCAAAATTAGTTATTATAAAAAATATTACCGCACCAAATAAGGCACCCCCTATTCTCTTAAAAATATTATTTGCCAAATATTTAGACATTAAACCAATAATCAGAACACTTCCCCACGTAAAAAAAATAGTATTATGAAAACCAATAATTAGATCTGTTAAAAGAAAACTTAAAATCACCACTGGTATAAACTTTCTACCAAAAAATGCAGGCACATAAAAACTTAATGCTAATAAACTTGTGAAATTTGGTGGATGTGGAATAAATCTACTTGCAGACAAAGCTATAAAAATTCCAAAAGAGACTTTTAGATAACTCATAAAATTATTTTATAAATTATTATACTAATTACAAGATTATTAATATTTTTTTTTTATACCAAAATTAAAACTTCTATCCATTTGTGAATAATCTAAAGCAGTTTCATATTTTTTATCTAAAATATTGGTTATATCAAAGTAAAAATTATATTTATTTAAATAATTATATCTAATTGACAAATCATTAACCAGATAACTATCGAGTGATGCATCAGCAAATGACTGAGAACCATTTCTATTAGCGTTTCCGTTACCATAGTCTCTTGCTTTATCAGACCACTTAGTTCTTAAAGCTATATCTAAATCTTTATAACCAGGAACTTTTAAATTTGTAATTAAATTTACAAGATTTCTTGGGACCCTGACCATTTGAGAATTAATATTAGAATTATTAGGATTATCGAATTCCGCACCGTCATAAGTTTGTGTATAAGTATAATTTAAACTAAAATTTAATATTTCATTTAATTTATAATTAGACATAAACTCCAAACCTTGTGATTTAGTCGTACTTGGAGAATTTTGAGTTGTCGAACCGGACCCAGCCGCAGTATTACCCAACCATCCTTCAAGAGCATCTTTATATTCAATGTTAAAATAATTTATATTTATAAATAAATTTTGATTTATAGATTTTTCAATTCCAAAATCATAACTACGACTATTTTCTGCTGATACATAAGGCAATGCAGTTTTTGAACCACCATTATTAGCTGTATTCCATACATAAAGCATTTCATACAATGAGGGAAATCGAAAACCAGTTCCATATGAAGACTTTAACTTAGTATTTTTATCGTCAAACACATAGGCTAATGTTGCTCTATGAGAGTCTTCATCTGAACCACCACCTGCAAGTGAGTGTTCATCAAATCTTGCGCCAAAAGTACCATAGATATTTTTTGTTATTCTGCTTTGAAAATCAAAATATTTCGATTCAACATAGGAATTTGAATCAATTCTTCCTGTCATATTTTTATTGTATCCCATTTGATCATCTTCTCTTTCTAATCCAAATACAATGCTATTGTCTAAATTGAAATTGTAATTACCTTGGTAAAGCAGAGCATATCTATCTCCATAGTAATTGTCTTGTTGAGTATTCTTACTTCCAGGAGCAGCAGCATAGATTCTTTTAAAGTATGTATTTGCAAGAGTAAATTTATTTTTTAGTTTTTCTATTGGTTTATAAATTAAGCTTACATTTACTGACGACTCTACAGCGTCTACTTCTTCCGAATGATCTCTAGAAGGTGAACAGCCAAACAAATTTGAAACACAAGTCGCATCATATTGTAGATATGTTTCTGAAACTCTTATATTACTTTGTAATTCTAGTGTATCATAAAATTTATTACTAAAGTTAGACACCAAACCATTATTTCTGTATCTATCCTTTTCATCATTATGAGTCATCTGTGAAATTCCATCAGTCTGAAACCTTTGCAAACCAATATAGTATCTTTTTGATTCATCCCCTCCTGAAACTGAACTTGACAAGTTGTGAGTGCCATGAGAGCCAGTTGAATAGTTTATATTCTTATTAAAGCCTGGTTTTCCCTTTTTTGTAGTAATGTGTATAGTTCCTCCTATAGCTCCACTTCCATAAATTGAACTTTGATTACCCTTTAAAATTTCAACTCTAGAAACTTCACTAGTTAAAATATTGTTAAAATCAAAATCATTAGAAACACTTGATGGATCTGACATTTTAACTCCATCAATATAAACCGTAGAATATCTTTTTGGCATACCTCTTAATTGAACGGCTGAAGACGTACCATGTCCACCACTTTGAAAAAAATTAGCACTTGTTGAACTTGTTGCAAGAGCGTCTCCCAAAAAATATTCACTTGTGTTATTAAAAAATTTTTCATCAAGAACTGTTACTGATGTACCTACTGTAGATAATGACTGAGGTTTTTTACTTGCTGTAATAACGATTACAGGAATATCTTTTGCAATACAGCTAGATGATAATAAAAATATTATAAAAATTATATTTAGACTCCTTAACAAAGACAAATTCAGACCTTTCATTTGTGATCATTTTTTAAAATGATCTTAAAATTAATGCCTCTGTTAATTTTTCATTGCAGAATTAGACTTTCCCTGGCCTTCATTCAACAGTGGACTTTACTGGGTGGCACTCCGACTCTACGGTTGCAGGTACAGCTAGTGAATTTCACACAGATTCCCCACCACGATTCAGCACTTCTTTTTAAAAAAAAAAAAAAAAATTGTCAAGCATATAATTTTAAAAAAATTTTTTTGAAAAATTCATAAAAACACTCATTAACCTTTTATCTGCAAACTCAAAAAATTTACCAATTTTTTTAGATTTTTTTTTCTTTAAAAATTGATGATGTGAAAATAAGGCGCAGTCAACTCCTTCTTTTTGAAACACATTTTCATTAAGCTTTAATAGGTATACAAAAAAAAAAGAATTGTTCTTTGAGACGTAAAAAAATTTTAAAAATCTTAACTGTTTAAAATTTCGTATATTTAATTCTTCAAACATTTCTCTTTTCACAGCCCTTAAATGAGTTTCTCCTATCTTGACATCTCCTCCAAAAAACCCCCATTTACCAGGGTAAAGAATATTTTTTTTTTTATCTCTAAGCTGCAATAAAAGTTGTTTATCCTTGATAATTAAACAGATAACTACTCTTTTTTTCATAAAATTAAATAATTTTTTTCTGTTCAATAATTGAACGATATTATAGTATATTTGAAAATTATATTATAAATGAAAAAAAATAAATTTTACAAATTATTTTGGCAAGAAGTTGAAAAAAATTATCCATTGCCTAGAAAATCAAGAAATATAATTGAAATTGATTTTAATAATTTTGAAAAAATACTTAAAGATGATGACGAGGCAAAAGTAAAAAAAATTATATACAATCTATATTTTGGAGATTTTTACCTAATTAAGGGTGCTTTTAAAACAAGTTTTCTAAATAGAATAAAAAAAGAATGCTTTGATTATTTTTCCAATGCTCCTTCAACTTTTTATAAAATGCTTGAAGGAACTCCCGATTTTCAAAGAAAAATAGATTTGCAAACTGGAAAAAAATATAGTTTCGAAAGATGTTCTCATTCATTTTATTTTTATAGATGGAATAATGATCCTCTAAACATATTTGGCGAAATTGATGAAAAATGGCGTTTAGTTAAAAAATTAATGGGACTTGATTTTGATGCTTATGAAAAAAATACTCCTAAAGATGGAGTTGTAGATAGAGTTCAATTAGTTAAGTATCCTTCATCTATAGGTTTTTTAGAACCTCACTCCGATCCTTATAAATTTCAGAAACTATTTATAAGTGGGTATATGAGCAAAAAAGATAAAGATTTTACTGGATTAGGTTTTTACTTGATTGATCAAAATGACAAAATAGTAGAAATAGAAAATACTATAGAGACAGGTGATATGGGTTTAGGATACGCTACTGTTCAACATGGAGTAGCACCAGTAAATACTTATAAAAATCCAGATTGGGATGATATTAATGATGGTAGATGGTTTCTGTCAATGTATAGTAATCAAAGCGATGAAGTAAAAAAAAGGCACACTGGATATAGTTTAGAAAACAAAGTAGAGATAATTAATGAAAATGATTATCAAATTAGGCCAATAAAAAAATATGCTTAAAAATATTTTAAAAAATAAAGTACCATTTTATACTCTATACCCAACCCAATCAAATTGGGAAAAAATAGAAGATAATAAAAATTTTAATAAATATTTAGAAAAATTTGTAAAATCTAATTCTCAGGCCTCAATGTATTTGCATTTCCCATTTTGTCCAAAGCAATGCTATTTTTGTCATTGTTATACAGTTATTTCTAGAAAAGAAGATCACTACGAAAAAATATCGTTAAGTATCATTAAAGAATTAGAACTTTTATTTAAAAAAATTAATCAAAATATAAAAGGAAAATTAAAAGTTACTGACGTGCACTTTGGCGGAGGAACACCGACAGTTATGCCATTAAAATATTTTAAAAAAATAAGTAAATTAATACATGAGAATGTAGATAAAAAGTTTTTAAAAGAAATGGCACTAGAAGTTGATCCAAGAAATAATATGAATTCTGAAAAATTGTTAGAGTATGCAGAACTTGGTGTAAATAGATTATCTATTGGGATTCAAGATTTTAATATAGAAGTACAAAAAGCAGTAAATAGAGTTAACGGCTTTGAGTTAATTAATGAATTATTAAACAAAAAAGTAAGAGATAAATTTGAAAGTATAAATTTTGATTTTATTTTTGGATTACCTAAACAGTCATTAAAATCTTTAGAAATTACCACAAATAAAATTGTAGAACTACAACCATCAAGAATTACTTTGTTAAATATGGATCATAGACCAGATATTTACAAACATCAAAAAGCATATAAAGAAGCTGATTTACCATCTGACGAAAAAAAACTTGAAATGTATAATCAATGTTCAAAAATATTATTAGCAAATAAATATAATAAAATAGGCGTTAATCATTTCGCTCTAGGTGAAGATATTTTAAGCAAATATAAATCAGAAAAAAAACTTTACAGAAATCCAAATGGTTTTTCTCCTGGATGGGCTTACGATATGATTTCTATAGGCCCATCAGCAACTGGTAAACTTGGAGATTATTATTATCAAAATGTTTATTCTATAGATAAATATATAGAATTCATTGATAATGAAATTTTTCCTGTAAGCAGAGAAAAAACTTTATCTTCTGAGGATATTAAGAGAAGAAAAATCATAATGGACCTTCTCAACTTTGAGGAAATTGATCTAGATCAGTTATCTAAATTAAATATTTTAAGTAAAAAAATTATCAATTCATTGAAAGAATTTGATAAAATACAATTTTTGAAATTTAATGAAAAACATAAATTGTATAGTGTCTCAGAGTTAGGAAGTTACTTTATTAATCATATTTGCAATATCTTTGATGAATACAAAGAGAATAAATATCAATCTCAAAGAGAGTTTAAAGATGGAATTAGATCTTTAGATAGAAATATAAATTTAAACAAAATTTAATGAATAAAACAAGTTTTAAGGAAAGTTTTGAGGATTTAAATTTACCAATTGAAAATGTAATAAACCTAAGATCTTTTAAGAAAAGAATAGATTTAGCCTTAAACAATATATTTGGTGAAAAAAAAATAGAAAAAATTTTATTAATTAATCCACCGGATGCAAATAGAGATACCTTTGATTTTGATAGAGCCAACAGAAAAAGAAATAGTGATTATCCTCCTTATGGATTATTAATTGTTGCAAAACACTTACAAAAAAATGGGTATAAAGTTGAAATATTAAACCTGCATCATGAAATAAGTAAAAAATGTGTTGAAACTGATGATAGAAATAATTTTGAGTTTGAAAGTTTTTGGAAAAAAACATTATGGAACAAAATAAAAGAATTTAAACCAGATATAATTAGTATTACTTGTTTATTTTCTGTCACACATAATTCTTATAAAGATGTTTGTTTTGAAATAAAAAACCCTGAAAGTTTAAAAGTAAATGATTTAAAAGAAATACCCCTCGTGTCAGGTGGAGTACACATTTCACATGATCCAGAAAATATTTTATCTGAAATTACACCTATTGATATTGCTTTTTTAAACGAAGCAGAATTATCCTTTGTAAGTTTATTGGAATATCAAAACAAAAAAACTTTGATAGATAATTTGTCTATGACTTATATTAGGGAAAATCAGTCTCAATTTATAAAAATTGATATAGATGGCAGACCCAAACATCTTGATTTGGAGATTATCCCAGCTTATGAATTAATTAAAGTTGATGAGTATTCTAAGTATGGAACAATTGGTTCTTGGTCAGCATTTAGAAAAAATATAAAGATCGGTACAGTTCTGTCCAACCGTGGTTGTCGTGCCCAATGTACATTTTGCAATGTTAGAATTTTCAATGGAGTTGGAGTTAGACAAAGATCTCTGCAATCTGTAGAAAAAGAGCTTTCATTGCTTAAAAACACTTATGGTATTGATCATATATCATGGCTAGACGATGATTTGCTAAAAGATGAGAAGAGAGCAATTGAGCTTTTTAATATGATGGTTAAAAAAAATCTTCAAAGTTCATGGGACGCAACTAATGGATTAATTGCCCATTCAATAACAAAACCTGGAGTAGTAGAAGCCATGAATGATTCTGGATGTGTTGGTTGTTATATTGGAATCGAATCTGGGAATAGAGAAATATTAAAAAAAATTAAAAAACCAGGGACAATAGAAACATTTATTAAGGCCGCAGATAAGTTAAATCAATATAAAAACATTAATTCTAGAGGTTTTTTAATTGTTGGCTTTCCAGATGAAAATATATCTAAAATTTTTGATACAATTAATTTAGCCGAGAGAATGAATTTAGCTTGGTACAATGTTACTATTTTACAACCTTGGAAAAAAACTCCAATACATGATTTGATGACAGAAAGTAACTTGGTAGGGAAGAAAGAAGGACAGCTTAATTTTGAAGAAGAAAGAGAAAATTCAGAAATGGATGATATGAAAAGTGGTAATTTCAAGGTAGATAAAAAAGATCCCACATATCACATTGGTGAATTTTCATTACAAAGAAAAATAGAAAAAGCTGGAAAAATTGTAAAACCGTTCAAGAAAATTACTGAATTTAATATGAACGATATTCCAAAGCCGGACGAGTTAGATGATATATGGTTTTATATGAATTATAGATTAAATTTTTATCAAATTTTTAAAGAAGAAGATAAAAATAGACTAATGCAAAATTTAATCTTTTTAGATTATGTTCATAACAAAACAGCCCCAGATAACGCAATAGTGATGTATTTTTTTGCATATTTACAGTTTAAAATTTATAAAAAAATAGATAATGAATTATTAAAAAAACTTAAATTTTCTTTAGAAAACTCAGATTACTGGTCAGAAAGATTTGAAATACTTAATCTGAGCTATAATAATTTTCTTAATAAGAAATTTCCAAAAAATAATGAATTTCTAGAAATTAAAAAAGTGTAGTTACAATGCCTCATTACGATATTGGTTATTTTCAAAACAAAGTAAAAAGAAAAAAATTTGGTAATATTAGAAAAGTAAAAAATCGCTATATAGCTTGGAAGCTCGGTAAAGAATACTATGATGGGGATAGAATTAATGGATATGGTGGCTTCAAGTATGATGGAAGATGGAAGTCATTACTCCCCGATATGATAGATAGATATAGACTTACAAAAAAATCAAAAGTTTTGGAAATTGGTTGTAAAAAAGGTTTTTTACTTCAGGATCTAAATTTACTTATTCCAGGAATTAAATTATATGGTATAGAAAATCATAAGTATCCAATTTCTAAAATTAAAAAAAAACTAAAAAAAAATATATTTTTTAAGGATTATTATAACTTAAATAACTTTAAAACTAATCAATTTGACTTGATAATTGCTTTCAATTCAATCTACATGCAAAATCTAGGAGATGTAATAAAAACACTCGAACAAATCAAAAGAATTTCAAAAAATAGTTACATTTCAATAGCTTCCTACTCTAGAAAACAGGATAGAGATAAATTTTTAGACTGGACATTACTAGGAACTACTATTTTAAAAAAGCAAGAATGGAAAGAATTATTCAATTTAATAGGTTACAAAGGTGACTATTATTTTTCTAACGCAGCAAAATTAGGCCTGTAAAATGAAAATTAAAATATCTGATTATATTGCAAAATTTATTGAAAAAAAAAGAATAAAACATATTTTTGGAGTGACTGGTGGTGGCGCTATGCATTTAAATGACTCATTTGGAAAAAGTAAAAAAATTAAATTTATCTTTTTTCATCATGAACAAGCAGCGAGTATGGCAGCTGAAGCGTATTTTCGTGTTCACAATTTACCTTGTTTGTTACATACTACTTCTGGACCCGGAGCAACTAATGCGATTACAGGCGTCACAGGTGCTTGGATAGACTCAATACCCATGATTGTTATTTCAGGACAGGTTCCAAAAAAGGATATGATAAATAAAAGTAAAACCAGGCAAATAGGAGTACAAGAAATAAACATAACAGATATTGTTAAACCTATAACTAAATATTCTAAAGTTTTAACAAAACCTCACGAAGTAGATATTGTATTAAATGAGGCTTTTGAGAAAATGATTTCAGATAAGCCCGGTCCTGTATGGATTGATATTCCGCTAGATATTCAGTCTTCATATGTAGAATTAAAAAGAATAAAAAAATTTAAAAAAAAATTGAAAAACAAAAAAATTGTTAAAATAAATTATAAAAAAATATTAGATGAAGTAAATAAATCAAAAAAACCTTTAATAATTATAGGAAATGGAATTCATTTATCTAATTCAACTGTAGAATTTAAAAGATTTCTCAAAATGTTAAAAATACCAGTGATTTCCTCATGGAACGCATCTGATATTATCTCAACAAGTAATAATTTATATGTAGGTAGAATGGGTATATTTGGTGAAAGGACTTCCAATCTAGCTGTAGAGAGCTCTGATTTATTAATCATTTTAGGAACAAGATTGTCTATACCTCAAACTGGATATGTTAAAAAAAATTTTTCACCTAATTCCAAAAAAATTTTTGTTGATATTGATAGAAATGAAATGAATGCAAAAGAGTTTAGTAATTTTTTGTTGAAACTTAATATTGATTTAAAATATTTTTTGAAAGGAGCAATAACTTTTATCAAAAATAAAAAAATAAAAAAATTTTATTCCTGGACTAATTTAATATTAGATTGGAAAAAAAAATATAGTGTAGTTGAAAATAAACATAGTTTAGATAATAAATTTATAAATTCTTTTGATTTTATTGATATTTTATCAAAAAATTTAAAAGGAAATGAAACAATTGTTACAGATATGGGAACTAGCTTTACTTGCACGATGCAAAGTTTTAATATTAAGAAACCTCTAAAACAAAGGCTTTTTACTTCAAGTGGTTTAGCGTCAATGGGGTTTGGTCTACCTGGTATTATAGGAGCGTATTTTGCAGACAATAAAAAGAAACCTATTTGTATAAGTGGCGAAGGAGGGTTAATGTTTAACTTGCAAGAGCTGCAAACTATTAAAAATTATAGTATTCCATTAAAGTTATTTATAATTGAAAACAAAGGTTATTTAACAATGAAACTGATGCAAAAAAAAAATTTCAAAAGAATTGTAGGGGCTGACCCAAAGTCTGGTGTAACATTTCCATCTTTTAAAAAGTTAGCTGATACATTTAAATTTGAATACATAAAAATTCAAAATAATAAAATTTTAGAACATCTAAAAAAAGTTTTAAAATCAAAAAGACCAGTAATAGCAGAAGTAAATTTACATCCTTATCAAGAGCTAGTTCCTAGAATTCAAAATAGATTAAACAAAGATGGAACTTTTATGGTTCCAAAGTTTGATGACCTTTATCCACATTTGTCGGAAGAAAAACTAAATTATGAAAGATTAAGAGCAAAAAAAATTAAATGAGCAAAATAATTATAAATGGTGCAACAAGTGGTTTAGGAAAGGCTCTAGTAAAATATTATTCTGATAAAGATAATGAATTAATTTGTATAGGTAAAAATAAAAAAAAAATGCAAGTTTTAATAAATGAAACAAAAAAAAATATTCTTATTTTTCTAATAATTTGTTGGTAGATAAAAATCTCAAAATGTTAATTTCAAAATTATCTAAATTAAAAAAAATTGATGCTATAATTCACTGTATGGGAGGTGGACTTGGTTTAAAAGATGACCTTCTTTCAAAAAGTAATTTTTTAAAACTTTTTAATACAAATTTGTTTGTTCAATCTGAGATAAATAATTTTTTAATAAAAAAATCAATTAAAGAAAAAAGAAGACTAAAAATAATTCATATTAGCAGTATAGCCTCTATCGAAAATGTTGCATCTTTGGGATATAGTACCGTAAAGGCAGCTTTAAATGTTTATTCAAACATATTATCTAAAAAATTTATTTCAAAAAATATTGACGTAAAAAATATTATACTTGGGGCTTTTGAAGCAAAAGGCAACAGTTTTGCAAGGTTACGCAAAAAAAATATTAAAGCATATAAGGATTTTAAAAATAAACGTATGCCTTTAAAAAGATATAATAAAGTTGAAGAGATCTCACCAATAATTGATTTTATATTAAATAAAGAGTCGAATGTTATTTCTGGCGATATCATAATAGACAATAGAGAAAAAAATTCTTTTAGAAATTAATGAAATCTAAAGCAGCAGTTTTAATAAGAAAGAAAAAAATTAAATTATTAAATATAAATTTACCTTCTCTTAAAAAAGGCCAAATACTAGTAAAAATTAGATATACATCTATATGTTATACTCAAATTCAAGAAATAGATGGGCTAAGAGGGAAGGACCATTATATCCCACACTGTTTGGGACATGAGGCAACAGGAAAAGTATTTAAAGTTAATAGAAAAGTTAAAAAAGTTAAACCAGGTGATAATGTTTGTCTTACTTGGGTTTTTTCTAAAGGTATAAATGCTGGAGGCTCTATTTATTCTAATAAAAAAGGAATAATAAATGCCGGGCCTGTCAATACATTTTCTCAATATGCAATAGTAAGTGAAAATAAAATTCATAAATTAAATAAAAATTCAAATTTAAAAAAAAGTGTTCTTTTGGGCTGTGCAGCTCCAACAGCATTTAATTGCATTTTTTTAAATACAAAAAATTCTATTAAAAAAAAAATACTTATTCTTGGATGTGGCGGAGTGGGACTATTGGCAGTATATGCGGCAAAACTAATGAAATTTAGGGAAATAGCGGTAATAGATAAATATAAAAAAAAATTGAAAATTGCAAAAAAATACGGTGCAACAAGATCTATACCGCTCAACAATTTAAAAAATTTTAATGATTATTTTGATTATGTAGTTGAATGCACTGGAAATTCTAAATTAATCAATGAAAGCTTAGCTTATGTAAAAAAATTTGGCGGTCAAGTTTTTGTAATAGGTAATTATAAACATGGAACAAAGATTCAAATTGATCCGTGGCAACTTTTATTTGGAAAAAAAATATCTGGCTCTTGGGAAAAACAATTTAATTATGATAAGCATTTTAATAAATTTGAAAAATATTTAAAAAAATTTAATTCAAACTACTTTTTTGGAAAAAAAATATATTCATTAAAAAAAATAAATTCTGCTATAAAAGATTTTAAAAATGGCAAAATTATAAGACCTTTAATAAAAATGTAAATTAGTTGATTTTTTCTATCAAACCTTTCATCCATTCTCCCACATATTTGTAATGTGGCGATGTAATTATATTTCCATCAACAACACAAGGCTTATCAATAAATTTTCCTCCAGCATTTTCAATATCATCTTTCCATGCATAATATCCAGATACATTTTTATTCTTTATAATTTTGGCAGAAATTAAAAGCATTACAGCACTACATGTAGCTGCAATAAATTTTTTTTTATCATTAAATTTTCTAATAATTTTTAAAATATCTTTGTTTAATCTTAAAATTTCCATAGATTTGACACCACCGGGTAGAACTAAGGTCTGGTATTCATCAACTAAAACCTGATCTGCTGTAATTAATTTATCCTCCTCTTTTGGAGGAATCTTAGTTCCAAAATAACCTAAAACTTGTTTTGTTTCCCCATTGCAAGTAGTAACTTCATATCCCGCCTCTTTTAACCTATAGAATGGATATATAAATTCGTGATCTTGGGCTAGTTTTGAAGTTATAATTAATGCTTTTTTAGACATAATGTAATTCCTTATATTTTTTATTTGTATCCTTAATTTTTGTAACTTTTAAAACAGTTAAATCTTTTTTGATTTTAAATTTTTTAGAAAGTTTTTCCAAAGTTTTAGTTTTTACAATTTCTCCATGCGTTATAACTTTTTTATTATCATTAGATATTATACTACCATCTAAAATAGCACTAATTGATTTTTCATTTTTTTTAAACAAATTTTTGTAATTTTTATCATTTCTGATTTCAATTAACATATTATCTAATTTATAGCTATATCCTGAATTTTTTTGAGGTTTTTTAAATTTTATAAATTTTGAATTTATTTTTTTTGTTAAGCTCAAGTTTTCGTATGGTTTTAATTGTCTACCATAATTATCAGAAAATCTAATTAAATCTTTAGTGTTAAATGGCGTTTCTATCTCTAGAGCAATTAATGGTTTATTCGAAATACATTTTAATGAATGAAATAGACCAGGTCTAAAAACTAAAATAGATTGTGATTTGTAGATTCTTGAATTTTTTTTATATATCCCTATTTGAACTTTAGCAGTTCCACTCAAAATTATAAATCCAGTTTTTTTATTTGGATGACAGTGTAGTGAAGTTTGTTTTTTTTTGAAAATTTTAAGAAATATAAGTGCAAGTTTTTTTTGATTTTTAAATATAATATATTCATATCCCCATGGCTTCGTTATTAAACGATTAGAATAAGAATTTGATTTAATCATTATTTAACAAATCATTTATTAATAATTAATTGTTAAAACTTTACAGATTTACTTGATAATTAACAATTATTATATAAGTTGTTCAATTATTGAACATATATAAATTCATATAACGAACTTGTAAAGAATTTATTATAAAAAATTATATAATAATGAAAAAAATATTAATTTTGGGTATTTCTAGTTTTTCAGGAGCAAGTGTTGCTTCATATCTTAATAATGAGAAATATAAAATTATAGGAACTTATAATTCCTCAAAAAAAATTAATTATTTACTCTATAAAAATAAGGGCATCGAAACTCACAAAATTAATTTATTAAAGGATGAAAAGAAGTTGTTAAAGTTAATTTTAAAAATTAAACCAGAAATAATATTAGATTATGCATCAATTTGTATGGTTAACGAAAGTTGGAAGTATCAACAGCAGTATTTCAAGATTAATGTCAAATCTAGATTAAGTATAATTGAAAATTTTGATAAAATGAGATTTTTGAAAAAATATATTTATATTTCAACACCTGAAGTTTTTGGAAATAAAAAAAATAGATTAAAAGAAAATTACAATAGTTTTTTACCCTCGACACCTTACGCGGTGAGTAAGTTGATGGCAGAATTAAATTTTAGAAATGCATTTAATTCAAAAAAATTTCCTATAATAATTTCAAGATTTTCTAATTTTTATGGACCCGGACAGGAAATTTATAGGCTTATTCCTAAAATAATTATGTCCATAAAAAAGAACATTAAGTTTCCTCTTCAGGGCAGTGGAAAAAGTAAAAGAAACTTTATTTTTTCTGAAGATTTTTGTGTAGCTATATTAAAAGTTATAAAAAATGGCAAAATTGGAGAAATTTATCATTTTTCAGGAGACAAATTTGTATCTATAAATTTTATAATTAAAACCATATGTAAGTTGTTGAATAAAAATTATAATTATTTAATAAAAAAAGTAAAAGATAGAGTAGGGAAAGATGAAATTTATATGTTAGATAGTTCATTTACAAAAAAAAAATTTAAATGGTCTTCTAATACTACTCTACAAAAGGGCATAAAAGATACAATTCTATTTTATGAAAAAAATTATAATTATCTTAAAAATAAAAAACTTAATTATAAAATATAATGAAAAAAAATAATAAAATTAATTTTTTACCCAAACAGTACGCTAAGAATAAAAAATTTAAAATAAATCATAGTTACTTAGTTGAACAATTTTCAGATTATAAAAAAATATTTTCTAAAATTGAAAAAGTTGTAAAATATGGTGACTACACTTTGGGAAATGAGGTAGTTAACTTTGAGAAAGATTTATCAAAAAGAATGGGTTCAAAATTCGCAATTAGTGTTGGTAATGGTACTGATGCATTATACCTAGTTTTAAAAGCACTTGGTATAGGAAAAGGAGATGAAGTTATAACAACACCCTATACATTTATTGCAACAGTAGGTTCAATTGTAACCGCAGGAGCCAAACCTGTATTTGTTGATATCAAAGAAGATTATAATATTGATGAAAATAAAATAATTTCAAAAATTACGAAAAGGACAAAAGCTATAATGCCAGTTCATTGGGCAGGGAGACCTTGTGAATTGAATGCAATAAAAAAAATTTCAAAAAAATATAATTTAAAAATAGTTCAAGATAGTTGTCATGCAATTGATTCTAGATATTATGGAAAACAAATAGTTTCTTTTGGAGATGCCTGCACATTTAGTTTACATCCACTAAAAAATTTCAATGTTTGGGGAGATGGAGGTTTTATCTTAACAAATAATAAATCATTAGCAAAAAAACTTTTTTTACTTCGTAACCATGGATTGGAGAATAGAAATAAATGTAAAATGTTTGGTTATAATTCTAGACTTGATACCATCCAAGCATGTGTTGCAAATTATAAACTTAAAAAAAAATTAACAAATATAACAAAAAAAAGAATTCAAAATGCTCACTTATTTGATAGATATTTGAAGGAAATCAATGAAATTATTACCGTTAAAAGAAATAACAAAATTAAGGAGGTTTTTCATTTATACCATTTAAATGCAAAACATAGCAGAAACAAATTAATAAAATATTTAAATAAAAATTTAATAGATGCCAAAATTCACTACCCAGTTCCAATACACTTGCAACCTGCTGCAAAATTTTTGAAATATAAGAGAGGTGATTTTCCGATTGCTGAAAAGATCGCTAATACAACTATTTCATTGCCAGTACATGAATTTATAACTAAAGAACAAATTGTATATACCTCAAATTTGATAAAAAAATTCTTTTTAAAAAAATAAAAGATGAAAAAAATAAGTTCAAAACTTTATAGTTACGGAAGATATTCAAAAAATAAAATTTCATCTAAATACAAAGGTAATAAATTATCTAAATTAAAAAACAAAGGTTTTTTAGTTTTAAAAAATATTTTTACTAGTAATGATTGTGATATCGCAAAATCGAAAATTGATATTATTTATAAAAAACAAATTAGAGAATTTGGTGGAGAAAAAAATTTGAAATTTATAGACGATAATAACGTAGTTAGAGCCTTGTTTTGTTATGATAATTTTTTTAATAAATTTTTTATGAATACAAAAATAAAAAGTATGTTGAAAGAATGTTTTGAAGGAAAGTACATTTTAAATCTTCAAAATGCTCCAATTAATAGAGCTTACTCAGCTCATTTTGGAAGTGCATGGCACCGTGATTTACCTTTTCAAACTTTTGTAAGCTCAAAACCAATTGCCATGAACGTATTAGTTTGTTTAGATGATTTTACAAAAGAAAATGGTGCTACTTTTGTTGTGCCGAGTTCTCATAAAGTCGAACATTTACCTAATAAAATTAGTCCAAAGAATACTTTACAATTAATTGCAAAAAAAGGTGATGTTATATTTTTAGATGCAATGCTATATCATCGAGCCGGCGAAAACTTGACAAGCAAAGATAGAAATTTAATTGTAAATATGTTCACTTTACCGTTTGTAAAACCTCAACTTAACTATTCAAAAATGTTAAAAAAAAAATCTTACAAGGATAAAAAATTATTTGATCTTATAGGTAGCGATCTTAATATCGAGGAAAGTGTATATAGTTGGAGAATAAGAAGAAAAAAGAGATATATCAATAACCCTAATTATTTTAAAAAGAAAAATGGATAAAGTTTTAATTACTGGAGGACTTGGATATCTTGGGACCGAGCTATCAAAATTTTTAGCCAATAGAGGCTATAAGGTTAAGATTATAGATATAGGTTATTTTAATAATAAATTGGGAACAAATAATAAGAATATTAAAGTTATAAAAAAGGATCTTAATAATATTAATGTGAATGATTTAAAAGGTTTTAAAAAAATAATTCACTTGGCTGCAATTTCAAATGATCCTGCTGCTTTACTAAATTCTAAAATTACATGGGAAACAAATGTTCTATCAACTTTAAAATTGTTAGAAATTTGCAAAATAAGCAAAATTCAACAATTTATTTTTGTTTCATCAGGAAGTGTTTATGGAGTCAGTAAGAAAAAAAAAGTAGATGAAAACACTGAACTTTTGCCACTTTCAGATTATAACAAAACTAAGATGGTAGGTGAAAAGATAGTAAATAATTATAAAGATTTCTTCAATACTGTGATTTTGAGGCCTGGAACCATTTGTGGTGTTTCAGATTCTATGAGGTTAGATTTAACTGTTAACGCAATGACTTATTCTGCTCTGACAAAAAAAATTATTACTGTTAACGGAGGCAATCAAATAAGACCACAAGTACATATTAAGGATATGCTTAATATTTTTCTCTTTTTTTTAAAAAGAAAAAAAATTCAAGGAGTTTTTAATATAGGTTTTGAAAACTATTCCATTCTTAAAGTTGCCAAAATGATCAAAAAAAAATTAAAATTTTCCACGATTAATATAAAAAAAGAATTTGATATTAGATCGTACAGGCTTTACTCAAAAAAAATTTTAAAAAAAGGATTTAAACACAATTTTAAAGTTGAAGATGCAATATCTGATATAGCAGAAGTATATTATGATCGAAAACTAAATAACTCTAAACAATGCTATAGAACCAGCTATCTTTCAAAGAAATTACAAAAATGATAAGAAACTTTTTATCAAAAGTTGAATATCTATTTTTCTTTCCATTTAATATAATTTACCAAATTGTTCCTAATCACACATTTATTTGGCAAATTTTTAATTTTTTTATGATTTTTTATAAAATTTATATAAAAAATTTTTCATCTACTTTTTTTACAAAAGACAAAAACTTAATTTTAACTTACGATTGTAAAGTTTCACCTCCAACTTATGGAGATTATTTTAGATATTTGATGATAGCCAAATATTATAAAATGAAAAAAAAGAATGTAATTTTCATAATTATAATAGGAGAATATCGTAGTGGATGGAAAAGGTTAAAAGATGAAGAAGGAATAATAAAACATTTAAAAGTTATGTCTGATATTTATAAGTTTGTATTTGGAAATACTAACAATTTAATGTTTAAAAAATGGAACCAATTTAATAACTATTACAAAAAGAATAATTTTAATATTTTATTTAAATTAGACATATTAATGAGAAAACCCATTTATTATTTATCAACTTTTTTTTTAAATCAAAAAATCAAAAATGAAAAAAAAGAATTTATTGATAAATTTTTATTTAAAAAAAAAAAAATAAGAAATAAGAAATTTCAAAGAGATTTTAAAAATTCTAAATTTGTAACTTTTTCAGTAAGATTTTATCCGAAACCATACTCTCAAATAAGAAATATAGATTATGTAAATTTTTTAAAATCAATCAGGATAATAAAAAAAAGATTTTCAAATTTTAAAATTTTAGTAATTTCTGATGAAAATGGCTGCAAATTATTGAAAAAATTTAGCAAAAAGAAAAAGTTAAATTTAAAATTTTCTAAAAATTACAGCAAAACATTCGTTGATGATGGAAATTTAATTTTAAACTCAAGTTTAAATGTACAGTATACTGGCGGAGGCATAAGTGAATTCGCAATTTTTAGCAAAGTTCCATATATACATTATACATTCTTTTTTGATTTTGCTGTTAATTTTCATCCACTTAATCCTAAAAAATATAACTGGCAATCAAATGATCAGTACAAATATTTTTCTTTTTCAAATAAAATTTATTATAATTTACTTAAAAAAATATGACTTACAAAATTTTTCCAGATCTAAAATCTAAGTTAAAAATTATCTCTGAAAAAAGAAAAAAAGGGAAAAAAATAGTGTTATGTCATGGAGCATTTGATTTAGTTCACCCAGGTCATCTTGATCATCTTAAAAAGGCAAAATCATTAGGCGATATACTAATTGTAACAATAACTGGTGATAATTTTATGAAAAAAAATCTTCATAGCCCTTACTTTAATGAAAATGTAAGACTTAAATATTTAGAACAAATTAAAATTATTGATTATGCTTTTAGATTAAATAGTTATGATGCAACATTGGCAATAAAAACTTTTAAACCTGATTTTTATTGTAAAGGCAAAGAATATAAAGATTCTGATAGTTTGGGAAATCTTGAAAAAGAAAAAAGAGCTTTAAGGTCTATTGGTGGAAAAATAAAATTTTTAGGAAATAATATTCAAAGCTCATCTAAACTTATTTCAGAAGAGTTTTTTGCAATAAATGATAGCACTATAAAATCGAATCTAAGCAAAATTAGTTTTAATGATATTGAAAATATATTTAAAAAAATTGAAAAATTAAAAGTTCTTATAATTGGAGAAACAATTATAGATAAATATCTATTTGTTAGCACTAAAGGGATTTCACCAAAATCAAATACATTGTCTTGTACCGTCAGTGAAGAGCACACAATGCCAGGGGGAGCCTTAGCATCATATAATTTTCTATCTTCTTTTATCAAAAATACGAGTTTGATATCGATTATAAACGCAAATTTAATGCTTGAAAAAAAAGTTAAAAAACTTTTTAGTAATAGAGTAAAACCAATTATATCAAAAAATTATAACAAAATTGTAAAAAAAAGAGTTGTAGAGAAAGAAGTTGATAAAAGAATTAAAAAAATAATTACAATTAACGATTTTGAAAATAAACCTTTATCAATAAATGATGAAAAAGTAATAATTAAAAAACTAAATATTTTACTTCCAAAATCGGATATAGTAATTGTTCAAGATTTTGGTCATAACTTATTTTCAAATAAGATTAGAAATTTAATTCAAAATAAATCCAAATTTCTTTCAATTAATGTTCAAACGAATAGTCTTAATTATGGCTTTAACATAATTGACAAAAAGTATTCTAAGGCGAATATGTTTACTTTAGATGAAAAAGAATTAGAGTTGTGTGCTTCAAAAAAAAATTTAAATCATTTATCAGAACTTAAAAAATTATTTAATATTTTAAATTCTGAAAATAGTTTTTTAACTTGTGGTGGTAAATTTTCTTTAGCTTTAAATAAAAAAAATTATTATAAAATTCCTACATTAAATAATAATGCAATCGATTCTGTTGGAGCGGGTGATATATTTCATTGTATGTCTAGTGTTATATCAAAGGTAACAAAAAATTTATTTTTAAATTTATTGATTTCTCAAATATCAGGAGCTTTGGCAGTAAATATTTTAGGAAATTCTGGATATCCAAAAATTAATGAAATACTAAAAACACTTAAATACTATAAAGACTCTCTTAGAAATAATTAATTTAAATATAAAATGAGATATAATTACAATAAAGGTATTTTTTTTGACAGAGATGGTACATTAATAGATATTCCAAAATACACCGGTATAAAACCACAGTCTTTTAAAAAATTAAATCAAGTTCATATAAAAAAAGATGTTATAGAAGTTTGCAACATACTCAAAAAAAAATATTTATTATTTTTAATTACAAACCAACCAGATGTTTCTAGAAAACTTAACTCAAAAATAAATGTTCAAAATATTAATTCTTACTTAAAAAAAAAACTTTTTTTAGATCAAGTTATAGAGTGCTACTCTGACGATGATAAAAACTATTTTAGAAAACCAAATCCAGGAATGATAATTGAAATTAAAAAAAAATATAAATTAGATTTAAAAAAAAGTTTTGTTGTAGGTGATAGATGGAGGGATATAGATGCTGGATTCAAAGCTAATTGTAAAACAATCCTAATTGACAATAATTATAAAGAAAAAATGAATAAAAAACCTGACTATACTGTAAAAAAATTTAAACAAATTTTGAAATATATAAACATTTAAAAACTTAAATAAATAAGAATATACAAAGGTTTTTTGCTAATCAAAAATAATTTACTAGAAATATTCAATATTATACTTCTTTACTGTTCAATAATTGAACGATATAATAAAATAAAATTTATTTGAAAATGGATAAAGAAGATAATTTACAAGTATTAAGAAAATTAAAAAATAAACCTGAGTCTTCCCAAAGAGAACTTGCCAAAGAATTAAATTTTAGTTTAGGAAAATTGAATTATTGTTTAAAATCTTTGCAACAAAAAGGTTTGATTAAAATAAAAAATTTTAAAAAAAACCCAAAAAAAATTAATTATTTATATATATTAACTCCCAAAGGAATATCGGAAAAAACAAAACTCACTTTAAATTTTATGAAAAGAAAAATGGAAGAATATGAGGAGTTAAAAAAAGAAATAGAATCGAAAAAATAAAGTTTAAAAATATGGGGTTCAATAAAATAATCAATCTACAATTATTAATTTATAATAAAATATTAAGAATTTTTAATTTTTTTAAATTATTACCAGAGGCAAATCGTAAAAAAATTAATTTAAGAATAAAGCTAGATAAAATGGATAAGTATTTCAATAATTTAAAATTAATACATAATGAAACCTATTGTAGAGTGGATCCTATGCCTAAAGAGGAATTTTTTTCAGAATACTATTCTTCTAATGTTGAGGAAGACCATAAGCTAAAGCAACTCCCAATAAGAAAAAGAGATTTAGAGCATTATGATTTAATAGGAAACTTATTCAGTGAGTTTAACAAAAATAAAATTAGTATTTTAAATTTTGGATCTGGACATGCAGGTTTTTCAATTTTGTGTGGATTAAATAAACATAAAGTTACAAATTTAGATTATTTTATTAATCAAGATATTCTTAATTATAAAAATATGGAAAATGTTACAGATATAAAAATGATTAATGAAAAATTTGATCTTATATACGCTAGTCATTCTTTGGAGCATGTAAGAAGTATTAAAAAAACTTTTGAGGAGTTTGGTGATATATCACATGAAAACACAAAATTTTTTTTTGAAGTGCCAAATTGTTTTATCGAAACAAAAAAAAAGATTAAATCAACACATACATATTATTTTACCAGAAATTTTTTTAATAATTTACTTCCTGAAAACAAATATTGTGAAGCATGGAAAAAATCTAAAAGAAGTGACGATGAAAATGGAGATGTTATAAGAGTTTTTGGTGATCTTAAACTAAATTACAATTTCTATAATAAGATAAATTGAAGATGAAAAAAATTCATTTTTCAAAACCAGACTTTAGTCCAAGAGATTATAATGTAATTTTAAAAAGTCTTAAATCTGGATGGCTTACACATGGGCCAAAAAATTTAGAGTTTGAAAAAAAATTTTGCTCTCTTGTTAACTCAAAATATGCAGTATCAATGAATTCTTGCACTAGTGCTCTAGAGTGTGCATTAAAAATAATTAAAAAAAAGGGAGAAGTAATAATTCCAAGCTGGACATGGGTTTCAACTGCGAATGTTGTCTTAAATACCGGAAATAAACCTGTCTTTGCTGATGTTGATATAAATTCAAGAAATCTTACAGCAGAATTTATTCAAAAAAAAATAACAAAAAAAACTGTTGCAGTTATAGTGGTTCATTATAGCGGGTTACCTTGCGAAATGGGAAATATAGTCAAACTCTGTAAAAAAAATAAATTAGAGTTAATAGAGGATAGCGCTGAAACACTTGGAGCAACATGGAACAAAAGATACACAGGATCATTCGGCCTTGGTTGTTTTTCTTTTTTTCCAACCAAAAACATTACCACTACTGAAGGAGGAATGCTTACAACAAATGATAAAAGAAGATACGATGAAATTAAAAAATTGATTGCGCACGGAATAAATAAAGATAAAAAAAAATTTTTTTGGAACAGAGAGTCAGATTTACCGGGTCATAATTTTAGATTACCTAATCATTTGGCAGCTCTTGGAATATCACAATTGAAAAGGTTAAAAAATTTAAATAATAAAAGACGTAAAATAGCCAGAATATACGATAAATTTTTATCTAAATTCCCTGTAGTTTTTTCAACACAAAAAATAAAAAAAAATCTTACTCATTCTTATCAAATGTATTCATTTCAATGTAAAAAAAAATATAGAAATAGTTTGTTACATTACTTGAAAAAGAAAAATATCGAAGCATCGGCTCACTTTGATCCACCATTGCATTTGCAAAAGTACCTTAAGAGCTATTCAATAAATCTACCTAATACAGAAATTTTAGCTAAAGAAATTATAACACTTCCAATGTATCCAAATTTGAATAAAAGAGAAATACACAGAGTTCTGAAAAATATAGAAAATTGGTATAATGAAAATGTCAAAAAAAAATAATATTTTAATCACAGGCGGACTTGGCTTTATAGGTTCAAATCTTGCAAAAATAATTCTTAAAAAAAGGATTGCATCAAAGTGTATTCTTTTAGACTCATACACGGGTTTCATAAATCCACTTAAAGATTACTTTACTGATTACAGAAAATTTAGATTCGATAAAGATAAAAGAATAATTATTGAAAGAGGAGATGCTAGTAACTTTAAACTAGTTTTACGAATTTTAGAAAAGTATAAACCAACAATTATTTTTCATGCTTCTGCCGTTCCTGTAGCAAAATTAGATAATATTACTGGTCAAGAGTGTAGAAGAGGTTCTATAGATACTACTACAAACATCTTGGAATGCCTTAATTATTTTCAATCTACAAAAAAAAGTAAATTTAAAAGATTTGTGTATTTCTCTTCAAGCATGGTTTATGGAGATTTCAAAAAAAACAAAGCGTATGAGACGGATGAAACAAATCCAAAAGAAATATATGGAACAATGAAATTGGCAGGTGAAATAGCAACAAAAGGTTTATGTAATTTTTATAATATA
>MDTG01438879.1_pt1 | contig 24128 bp, 24 predicted proteins | sample 811421 | NCBI WGS metagenome assembly MDTG01 (sample SAMN05326645, study PRJNA326480) | marine metagenome | isolation source: seawater | place: Pacific Ocean: South East | collected 2011
GTCGTGATTCAATAAAATTTAAAACATCCTTCTCATCGAGTTCACCGCTCATTATCTAGCTACCCTTATTTTTTTGTCAAAACTTGCTGTTATAGAATAGATTGTCCGGTTTGCTTCCAATCCTTAAGAAAGGCGACGAGCCCTTTATCGGTTAGGGGATGCTTATAAAGTTGGTCAATGATCACTGGTGGCAGGGTAATGACATCTGCCCCCATCAAAGCGGCATCCACGACATGCTGCGGATTTCGTGCTGAGGCTACCAGAACCTCAGTGTTAAAATCATAATGATCATAAATGGTGCAAATATCCGCAATGAGGTTCATTCCATCTGCCCCTAAATCATCCAGTCTGCCAACGAAAGGAGATATAAAGGTCGCACCAGCTTTGGCGGCTAGCAATGCCTGCCCAGCTGAGAAGCACAGGGTTACATTCACCATAATATCGCGTGCAGAAAGCTGTTTACAGACAATGAGCCCTTCTTTTGTTAAGGGCACTTTAATCGTCACTTGCGGGCCTATAGCTGTTAAAACATCGGCTTCTGCCAACATACCTTCAACATCGGTTGCGGTTACTTCTGCGCTAATCGGGCCGTCGATTAAATTACAAATTGCAGCAATCGTTTTTTTAATATCGCCACCTGATTTAGCGATTAATGACGGATTGGTGGTCACCCCGTCGATCATGCCTGTTTCTAACAAACCTTCAATTTGCTTTACATCAGCTGTATCTAGAAATATTTTCATCTCGCCTATCTCTCTCTGTTTCTGGCATTTTTTCTTCAGGCTTGCTTAGTTTTCCCATTGCATCCGGCTTGGCTCTGCGTTCAGATAATCATATAGAATAACTGGTCTTTACTGTACGTGTTGCAGATTGGCTATGGCAATATAAAAAGCGGGGAAGTGGGGTGGAAATCATATCGCATATTGACAGATATTTGAGGACAGGGTCACGGGCATGGGGGGCGTGAGTAATGGCTGTTTCTGATAGGCAAGCTGTTCTCAAAATTGCTGTACCAGTGCCGCAACAGCGTGGCGAGGTTTTGATATATGATTATCTCGCAGGCCCTGCTATTGGCGCCCCGGTGGGCTCTATCGTGCAAATTCCGTTAGGTGCCCGCCACGTTTGGGGGCTGGTTATGGATGCCACTGACACCAGCCAGCTATCAGCAGAAAAATTAAAATCTGTTTTAATGGTAGCAGACGTGCCGCCGTTGGATGCACAGACCGTGCAATTTCTGAAACAGGTGTCGCGCTGGAATCTGGCGCCTTTCGGCTCGGTCATGCGCTTGGTGCTGAATACGCCAGACGCATTATTGCCGCCCCCTAAACAGCCCTTATTTACGGTGCCAGACGCGAATATATCAAAAAACAACTCCTCTCTATCGCGCTCATTGGCAGATGTTCGGATGACCCCGAAACGGCAGCGGGTTTATGATTTCCTGAAAATGGCGCCACCGCTGAGCGCTGCCGAAATTGCGCGGGAGACAGGCGTGTCTAGCGGCGTCATCACAGGAATGCATAAATCTGGTTTGTTACAGAAAAAAATGACCACCCGTCGCGACAGGGCGCCCATCCTATCGCCTGATCAGTTAACCGAAGGGCGCAAGAGCTTTACCTTAAGTGATGAGCAGCAACAGGTGGCAGATGCAATTTTTGCTAATGGCGATGACAAATTTTCTGTTCACTTGCTGGATGGCGTTACAGGCTCTGGCAAGACAGAGGTTTATTTTGACAGTGTGGCCCGCATTGCGGCAACGGCGCGTCAAGTGTTGATCCTGCTCCCAGAAATTGCCCTGACGAGAGTTTGGCAAGACCGATTTGAAAAACGTTTCGGTTTTCGACCCGCCTTGTGGCACTCCTCTGTTTCCAATGCAAAAAGGCGGGCGCTTTGGCGTCAGGTTGCAGAGGGTCATCCGCTTGTCCTCGCAGGCGCGCGTTCGGCATTGTTTCTGCCCTTTCCCAAGCTTGGGCTCATCATCGTCGATGAAGAACATGATGCAAGTTATAAACAAGAAGATATGACCGCCTATCAGGCACGAGATATGGCGCTACTTCGGGCAAAAATATCTAATATTCCTATCTTGCTTGCTAGCGCGACCCCATCGCTGGAAAGTTGGGTAAATGCAGGTGCCGCCCGCCAAGACAAGGTAGGCCATAAGGACTGGCATCAGCATATCCTAAGCAGTCGTTTTGGACAGGCTAGTTTGCCTGAGGTGCAATTAGTGGATATGCGCCTATCGCGCCCGCCGCGTGGACATTGGTTATCACCAGATTTGCAAGAAGCGCTGAAGGCAACGCTGGAGGTGGGCCAACAAAGCTTGCTATTTTTAAATCGGCGGGGCTATGCGCCGGTGACTTTATGTTCCTCTTGCGGACATCGACTAGCCTGCCATCAATGTGATTCTCTGCTAGTTATGCATCGGCTAGCAGGGCGCGTTCAATGTCACTTTTGTGGTATCAGTCAGCCCTTATCTCAGCAATGCCCATCCTGCGAGGAGCCTGACAGCCTCCGGGCGGTCGGCCCCGGCGTTGAGCGGCTAGAAGAAGAGCTGCGTATGCTGTTTCCAGATGCTGGCATTGCGATTCTCTCCAGCGATACAGTGCGTTCCGCAGCCGATGCTGAGGCGTTTTTTAAGGCGGTTGAAATAGGGGAGACAGATATCATTATAGGCACACAAATGGCAGCCAAAGGGCATGATTTTCCTGAATTGACGCTGGTCGGGGTTATAGATGCGGATTTAGGGATCGGTGGTGGGGATTTGCGGGCGGCAGAGCGAACCTATCAGTTATTATGGCAGGTGGCGGGGCGTAGCGGGCGTGCCAAGCAAAAGGGCCGCGCCCTTATTCAGACTTTTCAGCCCACCCATCCCGTGCTAGATGCCCTATCCAAGATGCATCTTGATAATCCAATTGCCGCACGGGACCAGTTCATGCAAGCGGAGGCTGATGCACGTCAAGCCGCCGCCATGCCGCCTTTTGGCAGGCTTGCCGCGCTTATTCTAAGTAGCCGAGACCTATCGCTATTAGAGGTTACAGCGGGGCAATTAGCCGCCGCCTGTCCAGCTTATCATGGCGTGGATGTTTTTGGTCCTGCCCCTGCCCCTTTGAGTCGGATAAGGGGTGCTCATCGTATGCGCTTTCTGGTAAGGGCAGAAAAAACCATTGCCTTGCAGAAAATCATTACAGAATGGCTGGACAAGGTTAAGCTTCCGGGGCAGGTGCGTGTGGTCTGTGATATCGACCCCTACAGCTTTCTGTAAAATTAGAATTGGTTTGCGCGGTTTTCTGCTGGCCTTCTGCCAGAGCATTTTATCGCAGATAAACGCCTAAATCAGGTACATTTGGAAATTTATGGGATTTATTACCGCAGGGGCTTTTTTTGACCCGCGCAGACTTGCGTTTCTGGTGGCGTTGTGATAACTCCCAACGTGAATAATTCAATGCTGTTATGCAGATGAAGCAAGCTCGGGATGAACAGGCATTTTTTGCGCATTTGACCCGAAAGATAAAATTGCTTAACCATCTTATCAGCGCATTTATAAGACGAGGGTTGCAAACGTGAGTTCTAGTGAAAAAGGCCTTGCTGGGCGTTATGCCGGTGCACTATATGAGTTATCCGTCGAAGCCAAGGCAACAGATACGGTTTTAGCTGATTTAACGAGGTTAAAAACATTACTCGCAGAAAATGCTGAGCTTGCCTCTCTGGTTGCTTCTCCTGTCCATACCAGATCTGACCAAATGAAAGCGGTTGTTGCTATTGTGAATAAGGCAGGCGCACATGCGCTTACCGCAAAATTTGTTGGCGCCGTTGCCAAAAATGGCCGGTTGTTTGCGTTGCTACAAATCATCCAAGCCTTTATAAATGAAGTTGCACGCCGCAATGGTCAAGTATCAGCGGAGGTAGTCTCTGCTGTCGCGCTGGATAAGAGTCGTCAGAAGGCAGTGGAGCAAACTGTTTCAGCACTAGCAGGTTCAAAGAACATATCGCTCGAGATGCGGGTAGATCCTGCATTGATGGGCGGTCTCATCGTGCGTATAGGATCGCGTTTGTTCGATACGTCAGTTAAAACTAAACTCAACCGGCTAGAAGCCGCAATGAAGGGTGTAGCGTGATGGATATTCGTGCTGCTGAAATTTCAGCAATCCTCAAGGATCAAATTGCCAATTTTGGAAGCGAGGCGGAGGTTGCGGAGGTAGGGCGTGTGCTCTCCGTCGGTGACGGTATCGCCCGTGTGCATGGTTTGGATGAAGTGCAGGCTGGTGAGCTTGTGGAATTTGATGGCGGCGTCAAAGGTATGGCGCTAAACCTTGAGACAGATAATGTCGGAATTGTTATTTTTGGCAGTGACCGCGGCATCAAAGAAGGCGATACGGTTCGCCGGACATCCTCAATTGTGGATGCGCCTGTGGGTATGGGTATGCTTGGCCGTGTTGTGGATGCGCTTGGCAATCCTATTGATGGAAAAGGCCCCATAAAAGATGTTAAGCGCTCTCGTGTGGAGGTGAAAGCGCCGGGAATCATGCCGCGTAAATCTGTACATGAGCCAATGCAGACAGGCCTCAAGGCAATCGACAGCCTTATTCCGATCGGGCGTGGCCAGCGTGAGCTTATCATTGGTGACCGTCAGACAGGCAAGACCGCGATTGCAATAGATACATTCATCAATCAGAAAGCTGTTAACGAAGTTGCTGGTGATGATAATTCTAAAAAGCTGTTTTGCATTTATGTCGCGGTTGGCCAGAAGCGCTCAACAGTGGCGCAGATTGTGCGCTCACTAGAAGAGAACGGGGCGATGGAATATTCTATCGTTGTTGCCGCGACTGCCTCTGACCCAGCACCTATGCAGTTTTTAGCCCCTTATACGGCGGCTACACTAGGTGAATATTTCCGTGATAATGGCATGCATGCGCTTGTGGTTTTTGATGATTTGTCAAAGCAGGCCGTTGCCTACCGCCAGATGAGTTTATTGCTTCGTCGCCCACCAGGCCGTGAAGCCTATCCTGGTGACGTTTTTTATCTGCACTCACGCTTACTTGAGCGTGCGGCGAAGATGAACGAAGATAATGGCGCTGGTTCTTTAACCGCCCTGCCTGTTATCGAAACACAAGGCGGCGACGTATCGGCCTTTATTCCGACCAACGTAATTTCAATCACAGACGGCCAGATTTTCCTCGAAACAGACCTATTTTATAAAGGTATTCGTCCAGCTGTGAATGTGGGTCTTTCGGTTTCCCGTGTGGGTTCTGCTGCACAGATTAAGGCAATGAAACAGGTTGCAGGTTCTATTAAGCTTGAGCTGGCACAATATCGTGAGATGGCTGCGTTTGCGCAGTTTGCCTCTGATATGGATGGCTCCACCCGGCAATTGCTGGAGCGTGGTGCGCGTCTGACCGAGCTTTTAAAGCAGCCACAATACGCGCCGATGCTTGTTGAAGAGCAGGTAGCCGTAATTTTCTCTGGCGTCAAAGGCTATTTGGATAATATTGCTATTGCTGATATTGGCCGATTTGAAGCCGGATTGTTGGATACTTTGCGCGGATCAGGCAAAGATATCTTAGAGGCCATTCGCAACGATGAAGTCATTTCTGACAAGACAGAAGAAAAGCTTCATGCCGCTATTGGCGCACACGCAAAGAGCTTTGCATAGCAGATAGCCGGATAGTGGTCAGCAATAAAATGTTGGCCATACGGTGTAATAAGGAGCCCCACAGATGCCAAATCTGAAGGATCTGAAAACCCGAATTAACAGTGTTTCTTCGACTCAGAAGATAACCTCTGCTATGAAAATGGTAGCTGCGGCGAAACTGCGGCGGGCTCAAGAAGCAGCGGAAAGCGGCCGTCCATACGCAGCACGTATGCGCAGTGTGATAGCCTCACTGGCTGCTAAAGCAGATAAAAATTCCGCTCTACCTCTTCTGGTTGGCCGCGAGAATGTTAAAACACATTTATTGGTGATGATGTCTGCGGATAAGGGGTTGTGCGGCGGTTTTAACGGGTCTATCGCGCGTCTAGCTCGTCAAGAAATTAGCCGTTTGGAGAGCGAAGGTAAAAAAGTTCAGGTTTATGTAGTGGGCCGCAAGGCTGCAGATAGTTTGGGCTCCGAGCTAGCAGACAAAACCTTCGCGCGTGTCGAAGGTGTTCAAGGCGGCGTCATAGACTATGCCAATGCCGCATATATTGCTGAAAAAATTATTACTGGCTTTGATGATGGCAACTTTGATTCTGTCTCTATGGTGTATAACCAGTTCGTCAATGCGATTAGCCAGAAAGTAACCCATAGCTCGTTAATTCCAGCTGAGGTTGATGCCTCAGATGAGGATGGCGCGGATGCGGTTAGCTTTTATGATTATGAGCCTGAAGAGGCAGAAATTTTGGGAGCATTATTGCCGCGCAATCTTTCTACCCAGATATTTAGTGCGTTGTTAGAATCATCGGCTGCTGAATTAGCAGCACGAATGACAGCAATGGATAATGCGACCCGAAATGCTGGCGATATGATCGATCGCCTTACCCTTGTTTATAACCGAACTCGTCAAGCAAATATTACCAAAGAGCTTATCGAGATCATATCTGGTGCAGAAGCACTGTAAACAAACCGTTTAGAAACACGAAAGACGCTGGAGTAGCGAGCTATGGCAAAAAATGCAGTTGGAAAAATCAGTCAGGTTATCGGAGCTGTTGTGGATGTGGAATTCGATGGCGCAATTCCCGATATTCTAAACGCTTTGGAAGTCGATAATAACGGCCAGCGTCTGGTGCTTGAAGTCGCCCAGCACTTGGGTGAAAACACTGTGCGTACTATCGCGATGGATGCTACCGAAGGGTTGGTTCGCGGCGCGGTGGCAACCGATACTGGCGCCCCAATAACTGTGCCGGTTGGCCCAGAAACTTTAGGGCGTATTATTAATGTTATCGGTGAAGTAGTGGATGAAGGAAAAGATATCAAAGCCAAGGTGAATTATCCTATTCACCGCGAGGCGCCTGAATATGTTGACCAGTCTACTGAGTCTGAAATTTTGGTTACTGGCATTAAGGTTATTGACCTACTCGCACCTTACGCAAAAGGCGGTAAGATTGGCCTGTTTGGTGGTGCGGGTGTAGGAAAAACCGTTACCATTATGGAACTGATTAACAATGTTGCGAAAGCGCATGGTGGGTATTCGGTTTTCGCGGGTGTGGGTGAGCGTACACGTGAAGGTAATGATTTGTATCACGAGATGGTCGAATCAGGGGTTATTAAGACAGATGGTGAGGGCTCAAAGGCTGCACTCGTATATGGCCAGATGAATGAGCCTCCGGGGGCGCGTGCGCGTGTCGCTCTAACAGGTCTTACATTAGCGGAATATTTCCGTGATGAAGAAGGTCAGGACGTGTTGTTCTTCGTGGATAATATTTTCCGCTTTACGCAAGCTGGTTCTGAAGTGTCTGCACTGTTAGGTCGTATACCATCTGCGGTGGGTTATCAGCCAACATTGGCGACAGATATGGGTGCTTTGCAGGAGCGTATTACCTCAACAAATAAAGGGTCTATTACTTCTGTTCAGGCGATTTACGTGCCAGCGGATGATTTGACTGATCCTGCGCCAGCTACGTCTTTTGCCCACCTTGATGCCACAACTGTTCTTTCACGTCAGATTGCTGAGCTTGGTATCTATCCTGCGGTTGACCCACTTGATTCAACCTCACGGGTGCTTGATCCGCGCGTGGTGGGGGATGAGCATTACAACACCGCCCGCGAAGTTCAGGAAGTTCTACAGCAATATAAGTCATTGCAGGACATCATTGCTATTTTGGGCATGGATGAGCTCTCTGAAGAAGACAAGCTAACCGTGGCACGAGCGCGGAAAATACAGCGTTTCTTGTCTCAGCCATTCCATGTAGCTGAAGTCTTTACAGGCACGCCCGGTGTATTTGTGAGCCTTGAAGATAATATAAAGGGCTTTAGAGGCATTGTTTCCGGTGAATATGATCACCTGCCTGAAGCCGCTTTCTACATGGTGGGCACTATCGAAGAGGCAATTGAAAAAGGCAAAAAACTGGCAGCAGAAGCGGCATAAAGCAACTTTGCCCACTTGATTGCGAAAACTAAATAAGGAAAAACAATTATGGCAGAAACCACCCAACTTGAACTGGTGACACCGGCACGGGTTATGGTCAGCAAGGCTGCTGAAATGGTTGTCGTTCCGGGTGCTGAGGGCCTGTTTGGTGTGCTACCACGCCATTCTGCCCTTCTCGCTAGCCTGCAACGCGGGGTTGTTGAGGTATATGAAGATAGTAAGGTTATTGACCGCTTTATGGTCGATGGCGGGATAGCAGATGTAACCCCTGAAGGGGTTACTATCCTTGCAGAACGTGCAGTTGATTTATCTGTCACCTCATCACAAGAACTAAAAGAGCGTGCTCAAAACTCTGGTGAGGCAGAGGCAGAATTTTTGAATTTTGCAGCAGAAGCACTTTAACAGCTCTTTTTTAGGGTTCTTATAGGCTTTCACTTAAATGGTCTGTAAAGCTCGCTACGATATCTTCATAGACAGGACGTTTAAAAGGCACAGAGAGCTTTATCAGTTCGTTAGGTGCCATCCACCGCCAGTTAAAAAACTCCGGCTCTTCGGTTTCAATATTGATATCGCTATCTGACCCAGTATAGCGCAACGCTACCCATTTTTGGCTTTGGCCGCGATAACTCCCCCCCCAAAGCCGGTCAGCAAGGGGAAGCGGAATATCATAATTTAGCCAATCAGGGTGTATAGATAGAATAACGGCTTTATCTGTGCCTATTTCCTCTCGCATCTCACGAAAGCAGGCGGTTTCAACGTCCTCTCCGTCATCAATGCCGCCTTGCGGCATCTGCCAAGCTTCTGCACGGTTATCTATCCGCTGGCCCCCAAAAATATACCCCCGGTGATTAATTAACATAATCCCTACACAAGGTCGATAAGGGCGTTCAGAATATTTCAAAAGACGGCTCGAATCAGCCATTGGTATTGGTCCTTCAGCTGTTAAGTTTAAGGTCTTTGAAGATGGTGAGGCCGCGAAGCAGGTCTAGTGCTCGTGCAAGCTGGAAATCTATTTCGGATGGGTCAACAGGCGTTTCGGCCTGGGCTCCATCATTGCTAGCATTCTCATCAGTACCTTCCACGGTGCCATCAAGTGCGCCCCGTAAATCTTCCTCGCGGATCGGGCCTTGATTGAGTTTTTCAATCCGTGCAAGCGCAACTTCAATGTCCGGGGCAATACCTTTGGCCTGAATAGAAACACCAGACGGGGTGTAATAACGGGCCGTGGTCAGGCGTATTGCGCCGTGGCCAGGCATTGGCATAATAGTTTGAACTGACCCTTTGCCAAAAGAGCGGGTACCCATCAAAATGGCGCGTCGATGGTCTTTTAACGCGCCTGCCACAATTTCAGACGCGGAGGCGGAGCCGGAATTTATCAATACCACTACAGGCAGGCCGTTGGTGATATCACCGGGGCGGGCATATGCATGTTGCATATCGCTATTATCGCGCCCACGGGTGGAAACAATCTCACCGCGCTCAAGGAAAGCATCGGTAACCTTAATCGCTTCTGAAAGTAAACCGCCCGGATTATTACGCAGATCAAGCACAATGCCTGTCAGGCCGTTTTCTGCTTCATTGGAAAGCTCTTCAACAGCCTTTTTCAATCCCGGCGATGTTTGCTCAGAAAAGGTGGTGATGCGAATATAGCCGATATCTTCATATAAACGTGAGCGCACCGAACGAATTTTAATCTCATCGCGAATAATTGCCACATCAAAAGGCTCATCGTCCGCGCGTTGAACCGTAATATTAACCTCAGATCCGATAGGCCCGCGTAATTTTTCTACCGCTTCGGACAAGGTAATGCCGACAATGCTTTCATCATCCACGGTAAGAATGAGGTCTTCAGGCTGCAAGCCAGCATCGAAGGCAGGCGTATCATCAATAGGGGAGACAACTTTCAAAAAGCCATTTTCCATCGTGACTTCAATGCCCAGCCCGCCAAACTTTCCAGTTGTTTGTTGCTGTACTTTTTTAAAATTATCGTCTGGCAGATAGGTAGAATGCGGGTCAAGCGCGGTGAGCATGCCATTAATCGCTGCCTCAATCAGATCCTCATCTGTGACGCTTTCCACATAATTGGCGCGTACCCGCTGAAAAACATCCCCAAACAGGGTCAATTGACGATAGGTATCATCACTATCATTTGCGCGCGCTGTCGTAAGCCTTAGATCTCCAAAGGTGGCAATACCCGAAATAACAGCGATGATAGCTAGGCTCGTAACAGCCCCATTTTTAAAAGATTTAAACAACATCTCGTGCCTCAAGGTTTATCTTGTCTGATATAGCGGACAGACAGACTATTTTCCAGTGTGTCAGCCTGATTAGTTGAGATCAAGCCTTCTTGTGTTTTATGCTCAATCTGGTTTGTTATCCCTGTCCATGGGGCAAGCAGGCCGAATAAGCGAGCTTCCCTCCATAATTTCAGGTATTTCCAAACCCATTAACGCGAGCAAAGTAGGTGCCAAATCTGCCAAACTGCCATCGGCTAGAAAAACAGCATTAGCAGCATTTTTACTCTCCACTAGAATGCAAGGCACAAGATTGGTGGTATGGGCGGTATGCGCACATCCCATCTGCGTATCCCACATCACCTCACAATTTCCATGATCGGCGGTAACAATCATAACGCCACCAGCTTTCTTTATCGCTTTCTCTAGCGTGCCAACCGCTTCATCGACGGTCTCAACAGCCTGAATAGCCGCTGCAAGATCGCCTGTATGGCCAACCATATCTGGATTGGCAAAATTGATAATGATCAGATCGTGCGTGCCCGCCAAAATCGCTTTTTCAGCATTTTCGCATACCCCTTTGGCGGACATTTCAGGTTGCAGGTCATAGGTCGCTACCTTTGGCGAATTAACCAATTGTCTGTCCTCTTGCGGAAAAGCGGTATCTTGCCCGCCATTAAAGAAGAACGTCACATGCGGATACTTTTCCGTTTCAGCTAGCCGTAATTGCCGTTTTCCAGAAGTAGCAACCACCTCCCCTAGCCCATGACTTAAGTCAGGTGGGTTCAGTAACGCTGGAATAGCCTCTTTTAAATTATCGGCAATTGGCGTGACAGATAATATAGGGCCGGTAAAGGGCAGGGTAATCTTGGCCGCATCTGATAGCCTGTAGCTGGTATTTTCAGGTATCATAAGCGCATTCGCAATCTGGCGAACCCGATCAACACGAAAATTAGCGATGAAAATACCGTCGCCATCTGCCATGCCTTGATAATCACCTAGTAAGGTCGGCGCCAAAAATTCATCACTCTCACCGCGCCCATAGCCGGCTGTAAGACCTGCCATCACATCTGGATAATGATGGTCTGCGGTGCCGGTAATAACCAAGTCTAGAAAACTTTGTGTGCGCTCCCAGCGATTATCTCTATCCATTGCAAAATAACGACCGCAAAGGCTTGCTATCTGACATTCCGGCGGCACATCACGGATGAAATCAGGCAGGCTATCTGCTGCACCATTTGGGGGCGTGTCGCGGCCATCTGTCAGAATATGTAAAACGACAGAAACGCCCTTAGTACAAAGTATCTTTGCAAGGGCAAGGACGTGATCGCTATGACTATGCACCCCCCCTTTTGAGGTCAGGGCAATGAGATGCGCACGTCCCCCGGTCTTTTTCAGCTGGCTAGCGAAATCCTGCAAGGCTGCGGCATCTGCAAGCTCCCCGTTTTCACAAGCACGCGACAAGCGCGATAAGTCCTGCAAGATAACGCGCCCCGCACCAATGGTCATATGCCCTACTTCTGAATTACCGGGCTGGCCTTCTGGCAGTCCTACAGCCCGCTCGGAGGCGGCAAGGCGGCTGGTTGGACATGCTCTCATCATCCGGTCAAAAATAGGCGTTCTCGCTTGAGCCACTGCATTATGCACAACCCCATCTGATAGCCCCCAGCCATCCATAATACACAAGACTACTGGTCTGTTTGGGGTCATTTTTAATCTGCCTTTATGTGTCGCAATCTTGGAAAATAGCGCTGGTCTACCCTTTATAGCTTTAACCCCTGATAGGGGCAAGTAAGCCCCTTTGTGCAGCGCGTTAATTGCCGCGATGGTAGGGGTGGTTTTTTAAAATCATTTCAGCACGATAGAGCTGTTCTGCCAGCATCACTCGGCACAGCATATGTGGCCATGTAGCCTGGCCAAAAGCGACCATTTTATTGGCGCGTTTTTGTAAATTCTGGTGATGGCCATCGGCGCCACCAATGGCAAAATAACAGGCGACTACGCCCTCATCACGCCAACTGCCGATAAGTTTGGCAAGCGCTTCCGAAGAGGTGTCCTGTCCTTGTGGGTCTAGGCAGACGAGCCGGTGATGAGAGGGCGCGTTTCTGTCTAGCCAATCAGTTATTTTCCTTGATTCGTCGGCTTGCCGTTTAGCCCCAGATGGCAAGCTAGATTCAAAAGCCGATAGATTTCCGCCATGCGGCAGGCGGGTCATCCAACTGGTGACCAACTCTGTCTCAGGGGCGGGTTTTGCGCGGCCGATAGCTAGGATGCTCAGCTTCATATAATTAAAATACCTAGCCCTGTCAGGCTAGCTGACATGTACAATTTCATCGGTTGAATAAGGCTGTGTCCACATGCGCTCTAACGCATAAAAATCTCTTACCTCTGGCCGGAAGATATGGACAATCACTTCAGCAGTATCCAAGAGCACCCAATCGGCCTGTTGGATGCCTTCTTTACCCATGATGGCAATACCAGATTTTTTCAGTTTTAATTCAATGTGATCCGCCATAGCTGCAACCTGACGGCTAGAAGCGCCTGTCGCAATAATCATGTAATCTGCAATGTTGGATTTACCGGCGAGGGGGATCGTGACTATATCCATGCCCTTGTCATCGTCAAGCGATTGCCGCACGAGATCTCTAACCTGTTCAGGGGTCAATCCTGCTAACGCGTCGCTGATGGTCTATCTCCTCGTATTTCGCCGGTCTTGGTTTTTCACATAAGCATAAACTTACCCACAGTTTATCGTGAAATTGTTTTCTAAGCAAGTCAGATAGCCCTTGTGCTGCGCAACAGGGTCGCGGAAAGGGTATTGCGGCTATGGAAGTGAAAAGCCCACCCCCGGCCTTTATTCTTTAGATATGACCGGCCAAGCTGGCGCGCTTCTTTGCGGCGATGCTGGCGACCAAGTAAGGATGCGCCTTGGCTTGCTAACGCCTGCCAGCCATAATCTGGCCTGTTCATAACCAGAATGGAGGTGGTTTTAGCGATATCTGTTGCCCGTTTCCACTGCGGAAACTGGCTTAAATTATCCGCACCCATTATCCATATAAGCTCTGCATGGCGGCAAATCTGCTTTAATCGTCTGAGGCTGGCGAAGGTATTGCTAAGACCTAGCTGTTCTTCTAAATCTAGGCAACGTAGCCAGCACTTTCTGTCAGCAAGGGTTTGTGCGCTTGCCAATCGTGCAGGGAAATCCTTCATGCCTTGCGCAGATTTTAGCGGGTTTTGCGGACTAACCAGCCACCATACCTCATCTAGCTGTGCAAGCCTTTTTGCTTCTTGAGCAATATAAAGGTGCCCTGCATGTGCCGGATTAAAAGAGCCGCCCATAATACCAATGCGTCGCCGATAGCTAAAATAAGGGCATGTCGCCATAAGGTGGCGTCTATCTGGCCGTGCTGGCGAGGGGGATTCAAGGGCGTGTTTGGCCATGCCCACGCACAATATATTTAAAGCTAGTCAACTGGTTTGCGCCAACCGGACCTCTGGCATGCAATCTGCCAGTAGCGATACCTATTTCTGCACCCATGCCAAACTCACCACCATCCGCAAATTGGGTAGAGGCATTGGCCATTACAATGGCGCTATCAACAGTTGCGAAAAAAGCTTCCTGCTCAGTTTTGTTTTCGGTGAGAATACTTTCCGTGTGGCCAGAGCCGAATTTCTGGATATGGCTGGTAGCCTCCTCCAGATTTTCTACAGGCTTTATGGCGATGATAGGGGCTAGAAACTCACATCCCCAATCCGAATCACTTGCAAGCTTAACATCTGGATGCAGGGCGCTGATTTCTGTTGTGCCGCGCACCTCACACCCAGCTTCGATAAGGGCAGTGGTTATATCGCGGCCGATTGTGTCCACTACATCTTTATGGAGCAGGATGGTTTCTGCTGCCCCGCAGATTCCAACGCGGCGCATTTTGGCGTTTACGGTAACTTGTACGGCTTTTTGTGGGTCGGCAGCTTGTGAGATATAAATATGGCAAATCCCCTCAAGATGCGAGAATACAGGCACACGTGCCTCTTTTTGAACACGCCTCACTAACCCTTTGCCGCCTCGCGGAATGATAACATCTATTAGGCCGCTAGCGGCGAGCAAGGCACCTACTGCCTGCCTATCTGGGGTAGGGATCATTTGCACGGTATCAACAGCTAGCCCAGCAGTTTTTAGCCCTTCACGCATCAGCTCAGCTAGCAAATAGCTGGTATCTTGTGAATCGCTGCCACCGCGCAGAATACACGCATTGCCTGACTTAATGCATAGGCTAGCGGCATCCACGGTAACATTTGGGCGCGATTCGTAAATAATCCCAATAACCCCTAGGGCGGTTGAAATGCGCGTAATGTCCAGCCCATTGGGCTGTGTCCATCTGGCCAGTTCTACCCCTAGCGGGTCATCTAGCATGGCGATAGCTTCTGCACCGCTTGCCATGGCTTCAATGCGCTCTTCATTCAAGGTCAGTCGATCGATAAAGGCCTCACCTAGCCCAGCAGCGCGCCCCCTAGCAATATCGCGCTGATTAGCCGCAATAATATCTGCTTCTGCCTTCCGAATTCTACTCGCTGCCTCGCGCAGGGCATGAGCACGCCTATCTGCATCTGTCTGGCCAAGTTGCTGTTGGCTGGCACGTGCCGCAATGGCCATATCTGTGATAAGCTGGCGCGCATCAGCTGCATTTAGGGGCAGAGATTCTGTTGTTAATGCGGTCATATCCTATCCTTTTGGAAGCCCAATCTTATCCTCTGAAAGTTTAGGCGAAATTTATAGGCTTTAATCTGTTAGTTGATTATCTTCAAGATCACCGCGCAGGACAAGGTCATCTGCATGAATAAGTTCTGCCCGCCCCTCATATCCTAAAATGGTTTCTATAATCTGGCTTTTCTGGCCTTTAATTTTCTCAGCTTCTGCAGCGCTATACCCGGCTAGGCCATGGCCTAGCTCTTGGCCGCTTTTGCCTGTGATTTTGACAAGGTCGCCTCTTTCAAACTGTCCAGAAATAGCTTTAATGCCAACCGGCAATAGCGATTTTCCTTTTAGCAGGGCAGTTTGCGCCCCCGCATCCACAATAATTTGGCCTTTTGGATCTAACGCGCCTGCAATCCAGTTCTTTCGTGCTTTTGTGGGGGAAGTGCGGCGGTGGAAGAGGCTATATTTAGCCCCTGTTAGTAACGCAGATACAGGTCGTGCAGTGCTTCCTTCACAGATTATCATATCGGCCCCTGCTTGCGTGGCAATACGTGCTGCCGCTAGTTTCGTTGCCATGCCGCCAGAGGCAAATTCTGCATTTGCCGCGCCGCCAAGCGCTAATGTTTCATCATCGATCTGCTTAATTTCTGGAATATGTTCGGCGTCCTGTGCTTGATGCGGGTTCTTTGTATAAAGTCCGTCTACATCAGATAGCAGAATAAGCAGATCAGCAGAAATCATGCCAGCCAAACGGGCGGCTAGCCGATCATTATCCCCGAATCGGATTTCGTAAGTTGTAACAGTATCATTTTCATTGACCACAGGCACAAAGCCTAACCCCAATAGGGTCTGAATAGTGGTACGGGCATTGATATGACGTCGGCGTGTCTCGGTATCTTCAGGGGCCAACAGGATTTGCGCCGTGCGCATATCATGGTCGCGCATAGCATTTGACCAAAGTTGCGCTAGCTCTACCTGGCCAATGGCGGCGGCGGCTTGTTTCTCTGGTAATTTTATGGCCCCTGCGGGCAGCCGCAGATGCTGGCGCCCTAGCGCAATAGAGCCAGAAGATATCAGCACAACTTGGGTACCGGCTGCCCGAAGACGCGCTACGTCTGCGCCGAGTGCCTGCATCCAGCTAGACCGCGCCTTGCCCGTGGCCGGGTCAACTATCAGAGCAGACCCAATCTTGATAACCACCAACTTTGTATCTTTTAGCAATTTTTCAATTGTGCTCATTTCACTAGCGGGCTCCAGTTTTCTGGCGCCCCATCACCTTTTTGGTTTGCGCGTTCTTCTTCTGCTTTTCCCTCTTCGATTACGCTATAAATATGGCGCAAAACCGGTGTTACATAAAGACCCGTTAAAGAAGAAACGGCATGGATATCTGGCCCCGCTCCTGCATCGATAAAGGCTTCCTTCAGCTCTTCAAGATAATCAGGCGGGGCAGCATCTGCTTTGGTTAGGGCGATAATTTCCCGTTTTTCGGCTAGAATTTCTGCATAGGCCTCTAGTTCAGCACGGACAACTTTCCAGTCTTTAATGGGGTCGCTAGCTGTGGCATCTACCAAATGCAATAGCACACGGCACCGCTCTACATGACCAAGAAAACGATGCCCGATACCCGCCCCATTATGCGCCCCCTCGATAAGGCCGGGAATATCTGCCATAACAAATTCATGGTTGTCCACGCCGACGACACCTAGATTGGGATGCAAGGTGGTAAATGGATAATCAGCAATTTTAGGTTTGGCCGCCGAGACCACGGATAACAAGGTAGATTTGCCGGCATTTGGCAGGCCAACAAGACCCACGTCGGCGATAAGCTTCAAGCGAAGCCACACCCACATTTCTGTACCAATTTCCCCGCGCTGTGCTTTTCTAGGGGCGCGGTTAGTAGAGGATTTGAAAAACGCATTCCCTTTGCCGCCGATCCCGCCCGAAGCGAGGATAACTTCTTGGCCTTCGCGCGTAAGGTCAGCCAGTACCGCCCCGCCATCATCAGATATCACCTGCGTGCCCACAGGTAGCTTTAGGATAATATCCTTGCCTCTGGCACCTGAGCGGTCGCGCCCAGCCCCCGGAATACCCGCATCTGCCTTGAAATGCTGTTGATAGCGGTAATCTATCAGCGTATTTAGCCCGCCGACACAATGCGCAATTACATCGCCGCCGCGTCCACCATCGCCGCCATCTGGCCCGCCCATAGACACATTAGCTTCCCGCCGAAAGCTGACCGCTCCCGGCCCACCATTGCCAGAGCGCACGAATATTTTGGCTTGATCAAGAAACTTCATTTCTGTGTGCCTATCTGGGAAGTGAGCAGGGCAACATAAATTGGCCTCAAAAATAAGAAGGGGATGAAACCGCAAATAGCGGGTCATCCCCTGTAACAATATTTTGCGCTAACTTTAAGTGGCGGCGCTTTTTTAAGCGCACATCCTTAAAACCTGAATTATTCAGCGGCTTCTGTTTGTTCCACAACAGAGACAAACATTCTGCCACCAGTTTTTTCCCGAAATGCAACATTTCCCGGACGCAACGCAAATAGGGTATGATCCTTGCCGATACCAACATTGTTCCCTGGATGAAATTTGGTACCGCGCTGACGGACAATAATGTTACCTGCAAGCACGTTTTCACCGCCGAACTTTTTTACGCCGAGGCGACGGCCAGCTGAGTCGCGACCATTTCTGGAACTACCACCTGCTTTTTTATGTGCCATCGGTCTCTCTCCTTATGCTTTCTTTGTCGCAACTTTTTTAGGTGCTTTCTTTTTAGCAGCCTTTGTTGCTGCCGGGGCCTTTTTAGCTACGGGTTCTTTTTTAGCGGCCTTTGTTTCTGCTGGCTTATTCTCTGATTTTTTAGCAACAGGCGCGGCTTTTTTAGCGGCAGGCGCTTTTGCAGAGGTAAGGATATCTGTTACCTTCAGTAGAGTAAGGTCCTGCTTGTGACCTCGCGTCCGGCGATGATTCTTCCGACGCTTTCTGCGGAAAATGATAATTTTTGGACCTCTGGTTTGGCTCACCACCTTAGCTTCAACCACAGCATCCGCTACCTGAGGCTTGCCGATAGTGATTTTATCGCCATCGCCCAACATGATAACCTCAGGGAGGGTGATAGTGTCACCTTCTTGGCCTTCTAGCTTTTCGACCAGGATTGTGTCATCTTTTGAGACGCGGTATTGTTTTCCGCCCGTTTTCACCACAGCATACATGGCGACATCCTAACTAAGTGTGTATAACTTTAATTGATTTCACAGCTATTGCGTTGAGATTGCAGTCTGAAGGGCTGATCACATAGCGAAAGCCATAAGCGCTCGGAATATACTGATTAGCCTAGAATTGTCAAGCCATTATTGGGTTTTTGCCTAGCCCCCGGCAAATTCTCCACTAAGGGCGTTATCATAAGGGTTTGCTTCCATTTCCAAATGCAGTTTATCGTCTTCATAAGGATACGCTCGCGCAACCTCCTCATTTAGCGTGACGCCTAACCCTGCTTGTATTGGCACAAGCACATACCCATCCTCAACCTGAATAGGATTATTTAGCAAACGCGCATGAAAGCCAGTCATGTTATCTATCATCTCGGCGATTAGAAAGTTCGGCGTTGCCGCCGCAAACTGGATATTCGCCGCTGCTACGATAGGCCCACAATAAAGATGGGGCGCAATCTGCACATGCTTTACCGCTGCCATCGCCGCGATTTTAGCGGCTTCACGGATGCCGCCAACACGCCCCAGATTTGGTTGCAAAATAGCCGCGGCACCGTGGTCAAGAATAGCGGCAAATTCAGAAGCCATACATAACCGTTCGCCCGTAGCCACAGGTATTGATACCGCTCTTACCACTTTTGCCATTCCAGCTGGATCATCTGGGGGGATTGGCTCTTCAAACCAGAGCGGGTCAAATTCAGCAATTGCTTGTGCCAGACGAATAGCACCAGCGGCGGTAAATTGGCCATGTGTGCCAAATAAGAGGTCACAATTCCCTCCTACCGCTTCTCTAATTTTACTGCAAAATTCACGAGAACGCGCGATATCTGCACCTGCGGGCATGTGTCCGCCAAAGCTGGTATAGGCCCCAGCTGGATCGAATTTAACCGCTGTAAAACCTTCTTTGCTTTTCTGGGCAGCACGCTCCGCAGAGGCATTTGCATCATTATAGAAATCAGCTGCAGTCTCCTGCTCATCTGGGTAGAGATAGGTATAACAGCGTAGCCGATCATGCACACGCCCTCCCAATAATGCGTAGCAGGGCATATCATGGGCTTTGCCAACAATATCCATCATGGCGATTTCTAGCCCACTTACGACCCCGGCAACGGTTGGGTCTGGGCGCTGTGTAAAGCCACTACTATATGCTCGGCGCATAAAGGTCTCTATATTATGGGGGTCAGTCTCAAACAGATAGCGGGCAAACATATCCTTTGCTAGTTTTGCGGTGAGATGGGCAGAAAAGCTGGCTGCATAAATTTCACCATAGCCGATAATGCCGCAATCGGTTACGAGTTTGACAAAAATAAAATAGCGGCCACCAAATCCGGGTGGTGGGTTGCCTACAACAAAGGTTTTGCATTCAGATAAGCGCATTTTGGCCTCATAATTTCAACATAGGTTGCGTGGCTTTTTGATTATCTTTTCAGTAATGATCCCAGTAATGACTTAGTGTGCTGAGCCAAAAATTTTTTGTCAATTTGATTACAAGCGCAAGATAGGCACCCCGACTTCACGCGATATAATCCCTGTTTAGGGTTTTGTTGATTTTGACATAAAGGTTAAACGCGTTGCCTTTGAAAAAACATTTAAGCCAAACTTAACAAAAATTGAGCGCAAGACGATGCGGCGATTACTGCAATTTGCACGAGGCATATCGTTCTGGCTTTGGGCGCAAAATTTTTGGCGAGGATAGTTATTGGTTTTGGTTTGGGTGTTTATTTTTTTGCTTATTTTGACAGCAGAGAAAGGGTTTTCTGAAACAGAGCTGACAGATTTAATGAGTAGTGCGAAAGCAGACCAATGGTTTCGGCACTGCACATTTGTCCGCGATCTAGAAGGTTTTGAAAGGTTTTATTGGGGAGAGGGTGGGATTTATGTTAGTGATGAGCTTGTCTGGTTGGATGGGTCGATTGCACCCGGGCCAGGTTATCGGCTTTATTTAACCAAAGGCCAATATACCACAAGAGAAGTTTTTGTCTGGTAAGTCTGACGCCCTCCAAGTGACGCCAAATTAAGGCCTATAAAAGCGTAACTATTGACGTGCCAGACGGTCTGGATATCTCTGATTATGATTCCGTTATCATCTGGTGTGAGGCATCCTCTGCATTTATCACTTGAGCTTTTTTGCGTTAATCTAAGCGGGCATTTTCTGCAGCATTTCTTGCGCGGCACGGTGTCCGGACAGTACAGCCTCTTCGGCACGTGCGCCGCTGGCTGGCCTTGTGGGTGATGCGGCTACCGGATGCCAATCTCCTGCGGTTGCGAGCAGATTTGTAGTCTGGCCTTCCATGAAAGGAGTATCTTTACCCGCTGGCTTTATCACCTTGGCATAGCGCCAGCGATGGGCACGTTGATACCCCCAATTTGGGGCGGTGATATGGTGGTGTTGGCTAAAATCAGCGAGCAGGTCAGCAGTAACTTTCTCTGGCGGCGCTTCAAGAAATTCTTCAGAATAAGCCGCGCTTGCCTGAATAGTGACCGCACCTGAAGGGCTAGCTCCCGGCCGACTTGCCTCAAAACTTGCCCATCCAATGATGCCCTTATCTATCAGCACAGGCGCTAGCTTATCTGGTGTCTGCTTTAATTCAGCCATGACCGTCCAGCTTGGCGAATAATGCACGGCGGCGGCCATTTTACTCAGGGGCTGTGATAGGGGTTGCAATAGCCGAGCGGTTTGCGGCGCCGGAGCAGTGATTAGCAAATGCTGGCAATGATAAAGTGCAGGTTCATTTTTGCTAGAGGGGTTGGAGTGAAGGGCAAAGCCGCCGCCTTTTCCCAGCCGGTCGATTTTCTCGATTTCTACTTCTTGTTGGATTTTTAATTCTGAGCCCATGAAGCTGGCGATATCACGCATTGAAGGTTGGCCACTAAAGGCCATATCGCGCCCGGTTGCGGGCCATAATCCCACGACCCTATTAGCGGCGGCTTTGGAGCAAATATCTTTGAAAATAGTGCTATGGGCAGTAACAAACTGGGCGCCGTGGTTAAATAACAAGCCATTATCACGCCGGCTAGACATACGCCCACCAATGCGTCTACCTTTATCGAGAATCAGTGCGCCTTTGCCTGCTGCGGAGAACACTCTTCCTGCCATTAGGCCGGCCATTCCCGCGCCTATGATGATTATTTCTGCTTGCATCTGGGCTCTATCCCTTTTAAAAATTGCGGATAACTTCTCAAATAGATAATCACTGGCAATTGACAAGCCATCTGGTTATCTTCGCATTCATGACCGAACTAAATGCTTTAATGTCTCTGCGCCTGCCAGAACCTGAACAGATCACTGCTGATAGTGCGCTTAACTTATATGAAGCTCTGCGTCCTTTGCTGCCAAAGGCAAGGGTTGGCGACAACCGTAAGGCGGCGCGTCTACTAGATTTGCTAGATGAATTTGACGCGCTGATCCTAGATGGATTTGGCGTCATTAATGTAGGTTTTGAGACTATTCCGGGTATAGAAACGTTACTCGCAGAGGCAAAAAAGCGGCACATAGATGTGCTGGTGCTAACCAACGGCGCAAGTCATCCCTCGGAGTTGTCTGCCAAAAAATATCAAGGTTGGAACTTGCCCCTAGACATTACCGATGTGATTTCCAGCCGTGATGCGCTGATAGCCCATTTCCAGGCCTTAAAAGCTAGCAAAGGCTGGATAGCCCTAGACACCAAGGTGACCCCTCCCGAAAATATGGCCAGCGCAGAGCGGGTATCGGCATCGGCGCTAGCGGCGGCAACAGGATTTGCAATGTTAGGGAGCACAGCGTGGCATTTAGGGGACCAGGAAATATTTGAGCAGAGCCTACGCGATAATATGCGTCCAGTCTTTATTGGAAACCCTGATGTTACGGCCCCGCTAACAGACAGCTTTTCTGCCGAACCAGCTTATTGGATAGCAAGAGTGATGCAGAAGCTCCCCGTCCAGCCAGTTTGGTTTGGCAAGCCGCATCACCTTGCCTTTGAGCTCGCTTATAACCAGCTTTGTAAGCGGGCTGGAAAACGAGTAAAGAAATCGCGTATTGCTATGGTAGGGGATAGCCTGCATACCGATATTTTGGGCGGCCTGGCCTTTGGATTGCGCACAGTTTTGGTCACAAGCTATGGGTTGTTGCGTGAACATAATGTGGATAAGGTAATATCTGAAACAGGCATCGCCCCTGATTGGCAGGTACCATATCTTTAAAGTGGTTCAAGTCGATAACATGCATCCAATTTCCCCTGCCATACAGTATAAGATGCAAAAGATTTAAGAGATGCCAAAAAATGCAAGAACGAAAAAAAATCCTGGTGACAGGTGGTGCTCATCGTATTGGTGCAGAATTGGTGAAAGCACTAGCTTTTGATGGCTGGCATGTGGTGCTTCATTACAATAACCGTCACCACGAAGCTGCAACTTTATGTTCAGAATTGATAGACAAAGGCCATGTTGTTGACGCCGTTTCTGCTGACTTTAGTCAGCCTGATGCTGTGGATAAACTCATGGAATCGGCAACTGAATCTGGCCCGCTGCAGGCGCTAATCAACAATGCATCGCTTTTTTCCTATGATTGCGCAGAGAGCTTTTCGGCAGACCTGATAAATCAGCATATGGCGGTTAATCTCAGTGCGCCCGCGCTGCTAACGAAGGCAATACACAGCCAAATCCCTTCCGATGGCAAGGGATGTGTTATCAATATGTTGGATGCAAAATTATTTGGCATTAATCCAGACTATTTCAGCTATACCCTATCTAAGGCAGCGTTTCACGCTTTAACCCAGATTTCGGCGCAAGCCTATGCCCCGCGCTTACGAGTAAACGCTATTGCACCGGGGATTGTTTTGCCTTCAGGTGGGCAAAGCCAAGCAGAATTTGAAAAATCACATAAGCGAAATTTACTGGGTCAAGGCGCACTGATACCAGAAATTGTCGCTACAGTGCGGTTATTACTCTCTACTTCATCTATGACGGGGGATGTGATAATTCTGGATGGTGGTGCGCATTTGCGTCCCACCGCTCGCGACGTCGCGTTTCTCGAGGCTTAAAATATGATAACCCCCCTATCTAGACGATTTATGCTGAACGGCATCGAAGTAACTTGCTCTATTGGCATTCATGATTTTGAACGTGAGACTCCACAGCGCATTACAGTAGATGTTGAGGTTTTGTTGGATATTAACGATGAACCTAGAGCTGATGATATTAGTGAGGCGGTGAATTATGATGATATTCACCAGCATGTTGTGCGTATAGCAACCTCCCGCCATTTTGATCTACAAGAAACATTAGCCCGCGAGATTTTTGATACGCTAGGGGCGATGCCGGGCGTGCATGGCCTGTCGGTTCGAACCGCTAAGCCAGATGTTTATAAAGAGGTTACGGAGGCAGCGTATCAATTGTCCTCGCTTCACGCTCTATGATTTTCCGCCACGCTTAAAGCATCACGGAAAATGTGCGCTATAGGCGGCCGCGTTACCCTTCGATAGATTTTAACCTGTCTTTCATTGTTTGCACCTCCTCCCGCAACTTCATTATCGCTTCATTCTCTGCTAGCTTCTGAACAGGCATCTCGGTAGGTCCATTTGTTGCAACATCTGAAGCAAAACAATGATTCTGACTAATGGCGTCTAAGGAGGTTTCTAATGCTTGGCTGGCCAGCGGATGCAGGCGAGTAAACGAAGCCATTGTTCGTTCCAAATACCGCGATAATAAAGGCTCTATCGGGCTTTTATAGGCGGCAATGATCTGGGATAGCACCTCCACGGGTAGCATTTGATGCCCCTCTTGTTCAATCTCCAAAATGACCTGAACCAAGGTTGGGCGTGTTAAATCTCGAGCACTCCTCGCATCTAGACCCTTAATCTTCTGTCCTTGCCGTACCATCTCTGAAAGTTGGCTTAAGGTAATATAGGAAGATGAGTTTACATCATAGAGGCGGCGATTCGCATATTTTTTAA
>MDTG01245941.1_pt1 | contig 24117 bp, 22 predicted proteins | sample 811421 | NCBI WGS metagenome assembly MDTG01 (sample SAMN05326645, study PRJNA326480) | marine metagenome | isolation source: seawater | place: Pacific Ocean: South East | collected 2011
TTTGAAAAATTGAATAAATAAATCAAATATTTCACAAGTAAACTAGGCTGTTCCTTGCTGATGAAGTTAATTTTAATCTCTAACGATAATGTAATTATTTAATTTTTTATGAATTGTATATAAATTTTTATTACAGATATTTTTTTTGGCTTCACATTTTTCAAAATTATCAATAAGAATGTTAATCTCATTATTCATTCGATAATGATTGGAGGTTATTCTAAAATTATTGTCTAAAAAAGGCCTGAAATTATATTTATCTACTTCTTGATCAATTCTCATTATGTTTCTAGAAAAAAAAATTAAAGCAGAAATTGTCAATAAAATTGAGATTTTTTTTGTTAATTGTTTTGGTTCTTGCTTAAATTTGCTTATAAGAATTGAAACAGGAAAAAAAACTAATGTTGCTATTAAAACATATCCTCCGTACCTTAATGCTGGATGATTATAAAACCATTCAAAAAATAAAATTAAAATTATAAAAAAAAACCAATAATTTTCTTTTTTAAAATTTACTTTAATTTTCTTTTTTGAAAAAAAAACAATAACAAATATTATTGATAAGAAAAAAATACCAAGAAGAAAGTCACTTACTTTATTGAAAAAATATTTATCAATCCAATTTTCTACCCAATTAAAACTTTTTATATAAAATTCAGGATTCTCAACTCTAAAATTAGGGCCAGCTCCTGCTTTGGACCATTGTTCATACCAGTTATTCATATTGTTAACTTCTGATGTTGAAATCGACCATGATAGGTGTTCTATACAAGTAAAATGCACCGGGTATATTAAACATCCAGAGTTGCTAATATTGATTAAAAATAAAATAGATAATGAAGTTAATAAAATACAAAAACTAGGTTTGTAAACATATCTACTTAAGTTTTTAGAAAATTTATTTTTCTTAAGAAGGATAATTATTATTGGAATTAAAATAAGACAATATAATAAGTAAAAAGCTTTCAGAGTAATTACCAAACTTAAAATTAAAAAAATTTTTGAAATTTGCAAATAAGTAAAATTTTTTCTCTCTAAAATGATGAAAATTTCTGTAAATAATAAAAAAATTAATATTTGAGCTGACCTATCTGTCCCATGTTCGGCAATTCGGTAAAAAAATATATTAATAAAAATTATTGAAAAAATTTGATAAAAAAATACAAAATCAAATTTTCTTAATCTAATATCTAAAAACAGCTTTCTTAAAAGTGTAAAATTTACAAATCCTAAAAACAAAATTGCAGGTAGATGAATTAAATAAAATTTTACATAAGGTAGAATAAAAAGAGAATTCAAATAAAAAATTGATGAAGGAGTTCTGAAACCATGATTGAGGTGCCCCAGTCCAAATATTAAATTTTTATCGGTAAGCAAATAAGTATACCCAAAATGATAATAAGGAAAATCATCATGGGTTTTGAAAATTATTAATGAGATAAACAACAACAAAAAGAGCAATATAAAATATTTAAAATCTTTTAATCTCTCAAAATTTTTAAGAAATATGCAAAATCCCAAAATTATTAATATTAAATTATGTAAATTTGAATGTTCAAAAAAAATATTACTTAAATAAGAATATATAAATAAAATTGATAAACCAAGAAGTCCCAAATAGCCGTAATCTAAATCTTCATTTTTAAACAAAATGTTTTTTGCAGTTTGACCAAATCCAATAACTGAAAAGATACTTACAAAATAGATAATTAAAAAAATTAAAAGGTTTATGATCATTAAATTTATTTCAAATAATTATTGGCATTTAATTTATTTTTGTAAAAATATAAATAAAAGAGTAAATAATTAGCTATATTTATTAGTAAGATTAAAATTTGAATATTTGATTTTTCTGAATAAAAAGAAGCAAAAGTAATAGGGATAATCATATAAAAATTTATACTCAGTCCTGTCATCGAATTTAATATATTTTTTTTAAATTTAAATTTTTTTGTAAAATAAAAAAAAATTAATTGATGTAAATGAAGAGTGTCTGGATCTACAGGAGAAAATTTTGATTTAATCTTTCTTATAATTGAAAAAAGTATTTCAAAAGCAGGATACCATAATAGATTGACTATATAATATGGGGAAATAAAACTATTCTCATTATAAATTTTTATAAAAATTAATCCTGAAATTGTTGAAAGAATATAAATTCCACTATCTCCTAAATACATTTTGTTAAACAAATTAAAAATTAAAAGTATACATAAAATAATGATTAAATATTCAATATTCAGAAAACCTACAAAATTTAAATCTAAAATCTTATAAACAAATAAGAAGTTAATTAAAAAATAACCAATAGATAAACCGTTATTTCCATCAATAAAGTTTGAACCATTAATTAAAACCAAAAAACACATTGAGCAAAAAAATATGTTAAAAAGGTCATTTTTTAGAATCTCATTTAACGCTTCAACTCTAATATCAACTATTTTGATTTCATAATAAATTATTAAAATTACTATTAAAAAAATCTGAAAAAAAAATCTTTTTAATGGAGAGTTTAAAAAATTTAAATCTGCTAGCAGACCCAAGATGAATAAAGATAAAACGAAATAAAGTAAAATATAATCAGTTATAAAATATAAAAAAAAAATCATCAGTATAATCCCACCTGATAAAGGCACTTGATTTATATAAGTAAAATTTTGATGATTTTTTCCAATATTGTTTAATAACAAATTTTTTTTTATCAGAATTAAATTTACAAAAAAAATAAGAATAGTAAGAAAAATTATATACAAATAATCAAACATCATTTTTTTAAAAAATTAATAGATAAAACAAATAAACTTTTAATTGATTGTAAAACAGATTGTCTCATATAAATTCTGTAAACATGATATCCATCCATAAGTTTTTGTATTAATGAGGATGAGAGTGAGTTATCTAATGATCTCCACGAGGTGAGAGGTTTTTTAATAGAAAAAAAGGTATATTTTTTTTTAGTTAAACTTAACCATAACACATAATCTTCTTTTGTTTTGAGACTTGGAAAGAAATTATTTTTCAATAATCTTTTTTTTATCATTACAGTTGATAAACCAATATCACATGATTTCAGTAAATTTTTAAATTTAATTTCTTTTGCTTCTCTAAATCCAATTTTTTTATTATTTTCATTCACTATATAATACGATGTATGACTCATGTGAATCTGATTTTTTTTCATGAAATCGATTTGTTTTTTTAATTTTTTAGGGTGCCAAATATCATCTGCATCAATAAATGCTATATAATTTCCTTTAGATAATTTTATGGCTTTATTTCTTGACATGCCAGCACCTATATTTTTTTTGTTAATTATCAATTTAATACGTTTATCAATTTTTGATAAATTTTTTAAAAGAACTAAATCACTTTGATCTTCATCATCATAAATTAATAAAATCTCAAAGTGCTTATAATCTTGTTTTAATATAGATTGAAGTGTTTGTCTGATGTAATATCTTTTTTTGTAATATGGAATAATTATGCTAATCAAAGTCATATTTAGGGATTATCATATTATAAATAAACTATTTCAAAAACAATGACACAAAAAAAATTGATACTTTTTATGCCCTCAATCGAAGGTGGTGGTGTTGAAAAAAATTTTTTTATAATTTCAAATTTTTTAGCTAAGAAATTTAAAAAAATATTTCTAATTACTGCAAAAAAAGAGTTTAAAAAAAAACTTCATAACATTGAATTTGTGTGCCCTAAATCTATATTTTTTCAAAACGGTGGGAGAATCAGAAAGTATTTTATTTGCTCAATTCTTCTAGCAAAAATACTGATGAGAGAAAATGACAAATTTGTTTTTTCATTCCAAGCTAATCTATTTGCAATTTTGATTTGTAAAATTTTCAATACCAAAATACTGTCTAGGTCTAATTCATCCCCGAGTGGTTGGTCACGAAATATTATCAAGGATTTAATTTATAAAATTGGTTTTAAATTAGCTGATGCTTTAATTGTTAATAGTGTTGAATTTAGAAATGAAATAAAAAAAAAATTTTCAATTAATTCTATTTCTATCTATAACCCTTTAAACAAAGTTAAAATTTTAAAAGATTCAAAAAAAAAAGTTAATAATATTTTTCCAAAAAAAAGTTTAAAGATAATTCATGTTGGTAGATTGGTTGATCAAAAGGATCAATTAACTATTCTTAAAGCCATCAATAAATTAAAGCATTTATACAAAATTAAATTAGTTTTAATCGGCAGAGGAAAAAATGAAAACAAAATTAAAAATTTTATTAAATTAAATAAACTTTCTAAATTAGTAAAAATTTTTTATGACACGAATCCCTTTCCATATATTAGACAGGCTGAACTGTTTATTCTATCATCAAAATTTGAAGGATTACCAAATGTCCTTTTGGAAAGTTTGGTTCTTAAGAAATTCATAATCTCAAGTTCTTGTCCCACTGGACCTAAAGAAATTTTACTGAATGGAAAAGGAGGTTTATTATTTAAACCAGGAAATTATAAACAACTTTCTGAAAAAATAATTTTTTATATTAATAACAAAAAAAAATGTAAAAAAATGTGTAATTTAGCAGTTAAAAATCTTGGTAGGTTTGATTATAAAAAAAATTTATATAAATATTTAAAAGTAGTAAAAAAGTTTTCTTGATACATGCAACATAATTCTAAATTAAAAATATTTTATATTTCTGAATTAAATTTACCAAGTAAATCTGCTTATTCAATACATGTAATGAAAATGTGTGAAGCTTTTTCTCAATTAGGATATTTAACAACTTTATTTACTATCAATTCAAAAAATTCCTCAAAAATTTTAAAGAAATATAATGTTAAATATAAATTCCATATTAACTCAATATTTAATTCGCCATTACAATTAAATTTATTCCTTAGATTTTTGTTTTCTTTCAAAATTTTAATGAAAAACTTAGATAATCAATCAATCATAATTTCAAGAAGTATAATTTTTGCATTAATTGCTGCGTTGATTAAAAAAAATATTATTCTAGAACTTCATCATGAGATGACTGGTTTCTCTAAATTTATTTATTTTTTTTTAAGATTCTTTGGGTTAATTAAAAATCTAAATTTTATCTTTTTACATAAAAAATTGAAAAAATTTTATTCGGTCGATATAAAAAAAAATATAGTTTTAGATGACGCTGCTAATATTGATAATTTTAAGTTAATGAAACTAAAGAAATTTAAGAATACTTGTGTGTACATAGGAAGTTTTTTCAAAGGTAAAGGTGTTGAACAAATATTTAGATTAGCAAAACTTAATAAAAAAATTTCTTTCCATTTGTATGGAGAAAAAAAATTTTTGATTAAACAGAAATTTGAGAGGAATATTAAAATATTTGATTATGTTGATTATATAAAAATACCTAGAGTTTTGTCGCAATATGACATAGCTTTAATGCCTTACCAAGAAAAAGTTAGAGGGAGAGGCTCTGTCTGGTTGGAACAATATATGTCGCCACTAAAAATGTTTGATTATATGGCTGCTAGAATGATTATAATTGCCTCGAATATTTCTGTTTATAAGCACATATTGAAAAATAATTATAATTGTAAGTTAGTGAAAGTTAATGACGATTTAAAGTGGTCAAATGTCATTAGAGAATCTCTTAGAAAAAAAAATAGAAATAAAAGATTAATCAAAAATGCATTTTTAACAGTAAAAAAATATACATGGGAAAAAAGAGCAAAAAAGATAATAAATTTTTATAAAAAAAAAATATGTTAAAAAAAATTATTTTTTTAGTTTTTAAAAATAGCTATCGCTACTCTTCTTTAGGAAATTTTGGCAAATCAAATAAATATGGTGATGTTTTGCTAATTTCTTTAGGTGGAAGATTTAAATCATTCATAGGAAAAATTTTGTATTATCTGAAAATTGGAAAATTTATTTCTATTGATGGAGATCCTTTTTTTAAAAATAGTAATATTTCGATTAATTTGTGGTTCGGTGGCACAAGTTTTAAGATACCAAAAAAATATAAAGGATTTCTAAATAATTATGTAAATATACCTAATCCAGTTTTATATAATGAGCAGAGAATATTTCAAATACATCCAATTATAAAAAAACTTTGTCAAATTAATAAAAATCCTTCGATAATCTTTATGGGTGGTATTTTTTTTCAACCTACTCAAGAACAATATATATCAGAAAAATTTTTAGCCGATAATAATCGGAATTTACTATCTAATTTTGAATTGATTGATCAAAAAAATTTCTGGAAAGATATTTCTGTAAAGGATGAAAGAACAAAATTTGAAAATTATAGAATATGTAAAACTTATATTAGAGAAAAAATTATAATGGAAATTTATAAAAATTTTAAAAAAAATGTTATTTTTTACGGTGAGGACTTTAAAAATACTGGTATTCAATTTTCTAAGCCTGTTTTCAAATTGAGTAAAATAAAAAAAATATACAAAGGTAATATATGTATCGATACTGGTTCAATTACAGGAAGCATTTCTTTACATCCAAGATCAATACAGATTATTGAGAGTGGTGGACTATTATTGCAAGCTAAACAGGAAGACTCACAAAAAATTTGGGGAGATTTAAGTAATCAAATTGTCTCGAACAATATAGAAAAAATTTTGTCTGATATAGATCAATACCTGTCAGATGATAATAAATCTAACAATATATTGAAAGAATTATTTAATAAATTCTACAATAGTGAAGAAAAAATAAATTTTTTGTTAAAAAATGTTTTATAAAAAAATTATGAAACCTTAAAAGAGATTAATTATTCTTATTTTCTGCCATGGCTCTAAATTTATCACTTGATTTTATCAATTCTTCAAATGTTCCCTGTGCTTCAATTTCACCTTTATTTAATAAAAAAATTTTTTCACATTCTCTTACTGTTGTTAATCTATGAGCTATTATAATGATCGTAATATCACTACTGATATTATTTATAGAATTCATTATCGTCTGTTCGGTTATATTATCTAATGCACTAGTAGCTTCATCTAAAATTAATAGTTTTGGTTCATTATAAAGAGCTCTAGCAATTCCTATACGCTGTCGTTGACCACCTGAAAGTCTAATTCCACGCTCGCCAATAGTTGTTTGATATTGATCGGGTAATTCATCAATTACAAATTGATGTAAGTTTGCAATTTTAGCAACCCTCTCAATATTTTTTTGGTTAATAAATTTTGAATCTACTCCTAGTGCAATATTATTAGCAACAGTATCATCAGCCAAAAAAATGTGTTGTGGTACATATCCAATAGATCTTTGCCAAGACTTAAGATTATTATCATCAACTTCCATTTCATCGACCTTTAAAGATCCTTTTTGAGCTTCAAGCAAGCCAAGGATGATATCAACTGTAGTAGTTTTACCACTACCAGTGGTGCCAACAATCCCAACAGAAGTTCGTGATTGGATTTTTAAATTAAGATTTTTTAAGGCATCTCCTTTTGAATTGGGATAATGGTAATTAATATCTTTTAAAATTATACTGTTATTTAACTGTATTGGATCTTGATTTTCTGTAGAAATAATAAAAGATTTTAGATTTTTTATATCATTATACATAGCGTCAATAGATGTAATAGCATAACGCATATCTGTTAAAGATGTAAAAATTTCTTGTAAAGCAGGCATCATTCTATAACTTGTGTAAGCATAAAGTGCTATTATGGGCACTGCTTTGGTAAAAGAATTTAACTGTGTCATTAAATATAGTATGACTAATAACATCCCACCAAAAACTATAGCTTCAAGAGCAAAGCGTGGTAGCTGTTTTACAAATGCAAATATTGCTGTAATTCTAGCGAGATTTTTTGCTGGTGCTGAGAATCTATTAATATAAATTTTTTCTAACCCACCCACTTTAATTTCTTTCACAGCACCAAAAGCTTCACTTACAGATGTAAAAAGCCACTTATTAGAATCTAATCGATCTTGTCCCATTTTTTTAATTGATTTTCTTAGAAATAAATAAATCAGTCCATATGCCAAACCAAGTGTTAAGCCAACTATCAAAGTTAACTTAGGATCAACAGCTATTAAAACTAAAAGTAATGAAAATGCTACCACACTTTGTTTTATTAAAGTCAACATTGGATATAAACCTGATTTTATTACTACGCTAACTTCTGCAAGTATCGTCTTACCTAGATCAGCACTATGACGGTTTAAAAACCAACTATATGGTTGGTGCAAGTACCCTTCAACTAATCGCTTAGCAAAATTATAATTACACATATTTATAAACCATACTGTAAGATAGATTGTGAAAGTTTTTAAGGCGATAGAAATTATTAATAATATAAACACAAGAACACCTAATAAAAATAAAAACTGCTGATTAGTTTCAATGCCAAATATTTTTGAATAATTAAAAGATGAGTTTAAATAAGAATTGGTTTCAACAATCTCTGGGCTCATTAATACTGCCATAAATGGCATAATAGATACTACTCCAATCATCTCAAAGATTGCCATTACTATGATTGCACAAAGTAAAATAAATGCTTGTCTTTTTTCTTGAGGGGACAAAAGGTATAAAAGTTTTTTAAGAATTTGCATATTTTTTTAAAAAAAAAATCTATTCATTTCTATTGAAATATTTAAAAATAAAATTTTTAAATTTTGATTTAATTAAATTATACTGATTATAAGAAATTAATAAAAATAACTGTGTATTTAAAAATATATAGTTTTTTTGAAATCTAATAATATTATAAATCATCTTATTAGCACCTGAAAAATTTCTATTATCAATTTGATTTTTTACAAGCTGAAATTCATTTTTAATTGAAAAATTATCTAATTGATATGTTACAGGAATAGTTAAATCAAGAGGTCTGGTAATCTTATATTTTTTAAATTTCAAATACTTATTAATAATCATCATTATTTCATTAAAATCTATTGTGTTTAACTTGAGGTTTTTTTTTAAAAAATTAATGTATTTTTTATCTATGTAACCTTTGTGATAAACTATGTGATATAAAAGAGCATAGGTGAAATTTTCTTTGTTTGGAAAATAAAAACTTTTATTAACTTTCCTGTTATTCAATAATTTTTTTTGCCACTCAGTATCAAAATATCCATCACCTATATATCTTACATCTAATTTAACTATTTTATCCTTAATCCTAATATAATTAGAAACCTTAAAACCACCATCATCCAAAGGATCTCCTGAATTAGATATAAAATTTAGATTTTTATTTTTATATGAATGACAGTCTGAAATTCTTTTAAACAAATAATAGTCATTTACTAAAATATCTATATCCTCTTTTTCAGTATTTTGATTTCTGAGTATTACATATTTTAATTTTTTAAACTTATTTAATCTTTTAAAATAGTCTTTTTTACTGTCAAAAATATTTTGTGTCTCGAAAAAATATTTTGATGGATAATCATTTTTTGTCTTTGAAAAAAAGATTGCATTTCTTTTAGATTCTTCAAAATTATCTGAAATATGAATAATGCTTAACTTATTTTTTCTGATTTTTTTTTTAAATGTAAATATTTTATGATCCACTATCCTATTTTCATTAGTAAAAATCATCTTATTTAATTTGAATATAGGATTAATACTTTTAATAATATAAACAAAAATATCATTTTTTAGTTTATTCGTATTTTTATTGATTTTTTTATTATAAAATTGATCTATCCAAAATATTCTATCTGTACAAATATCTTTGTAAAAATTCTTTCTTATCTTAATTTTATCAATGATTAATAAATCTTTATTTTGAATAATTCTTTTTTCAATTTGCTTTTGGTTTTTTTCATTCCATATTACAAGAACTCTCAAATCGTTAGAAAGCAACAAATTCTTATTTATTGATAGGCTAATTCTATTAATTGAATACTGATCAAAAAAAATTCTTTTTTTACGAAACATATTTTTTTTTAAATCAGAAATTTTTATCGATTGAGCAAAATCAATTAAAAAAAGTTTTTTATTTTTGACTAAAAGATTGTCAGGTTTTATATCTGAGTGAAGACAGTTATTTTTTTTGAGATATTGTAATATTTTATTTAATTGATTTTGCCAATTTATTGGTTTGTTATTATTTGAAATCTTTTCACCAACATAAGAAAGGGAAATTATATAATTTTTGTAATCTGCGTCTATGATTTTTGGAATAAAATCATATTTTTCAAATTTTTTTAGCCAATAAAGTTCATTGTAAAAAAGAGATGAGTCTCTTGATAAAAAATATTTTTTTACAATGTTTTTTTTTATTTGAACGGTCATTACAAATTAAAATAGTAATTAAATAGCACTAAGATTTTCTAATTAAAATTACTCGATTTGAAATAAGCTCACATTCAATCTCTTCTTCTATTTTGAGGATATTTCTCAATTTTTGAACTCGATTTATCACATCATCTCTTTTTATGTATGAGTACTTTGTGTCATCTCTAAAACGATCAAAAATTTTTGGAAAAAATTTCTTTAGTTGTTTACCAATATTATCTCTAAATTCTTTTATCTGAAAAACTAACTTTAATTTACCCAAATTAGGAGATTTTAAATTTTTTTCATTAGATAAACTTTCCCATATATTTATTATTTTTTCAGATGCGAGTTTATCTTTATCTATGTCTAATTTTGAAGCTATCTTTTTTAAATCTTTATCAAAAAAATTTTTATCAATAGGTTTTGAATGATTATCAAATAACATATTTGATATTTTCAAAAGATCTTCTAATGTTTCAACTCTATATCCTAATTGATTTGCCAGTTGACCGAGGAGCAATGTGGGTTTAAATGGATCAAATGTAATCACAGGTTTTTCAGAGACTGTAGCTTCGAGAGCCGCTGTGCACCCACTATGTAAAACTGCAAACGCACTATTAACCCATTTATTAATAGCACCCTCGCGGATAACCTTTATGTTTGGTATTCCTTTTAAAAGAAATTTCCAACCATTTGTATCTTCTGTTGGATGTGGCCGAAAAATTATATCAAACTTATTATGATTGTTTTTTGCAATAAAAGTAAGCGCCTCAATTAATGCATAAGATCTTTTATAATCATCAGATCTCATAGTAAATTCTCTTTTGATTGCTCCTGGATCACGCTCAACATATCCAGCATCTCTTAAGAATTTTATTCTATGAGACCAAGATGTATAATCTGTTAAACCCATATTAGATGAAACCAATAAAAAAGGTTTTTCAGATAATCCTTTTGGTTTACTCCAATAACTTTGAAAAGTTGGTTTGCATAGATCGATCCTCGGAGATCCTGTCATAAATATTTTAGGTGAATATTTAGGGTAAAATTTTTTTATAGACTCTGAATCCTCTTGTCCCCAACAAAATACTGCTGATGCCTGATCGATACTTTTTTCAGAATATCTTGTCTTCGCAAAACTATCATAACCATGATCGCTCAAATTAGCTTCTTGATCAATGCTGGTAATTAAAAAACCTTTATCTTTTAAAATTTGATGTTTTTTAATCTTATTATTATTTGGAGTAAGAGATTTTGTATGAAAGATTCCTGGAGAGATTAATCCCAATTTTAAACCAGTATCCAAATCGCTCAAATTTGAAATATATACTTGATGACCTCTTTTTGCAGCTAAACAAGCTAAAAGAAGATTACTATCAAGTTCTCGGACTAAAATTTCAATATGTAGATAAATATTCAAAAAGATTACCGTTTTTTAAAAAGCAACATGTATTTTTTTTTTTGACATTTTTGTGTCCATTATTAATTAATTCTTATTTCTATTTAACTAAAAATAATCAAACTTAACTAAATAATTGAATATCCACCATCAACTATAAGATTCTGTCCAGTGATATAGCCTGATTCTGTTGATATTAAGAAAAGAACTGGACCAACTAAATCTTGATTTTTAGCCATTCTTCCCATGATTGTTTTTTTTGAGTACTTGTTTATAAAAATTTTATTTTGTTTTCTTAATACACCCCCAAGTGAAATTGAGTTAACTCTTATTTTTTTATTCAGATTTCCTGCTAACCATCGGGTCAAACTATTCAATCCCCCTTTTGAGGCTGAGTACGACGCAGGATTAAAATGAGAGGTCCCCCGATAAATTTCTTTGTCAGGACCAATTACACCATAGATAGAAGAAATATTTACTATTGATGGATCTGAAGATTTTACCAAAATATTTTCCAATCCAATACTAATCTGATAAATTGATGTTAAATTGATACTTAAACATTTTTGCCATTCCTGTGATGAAAATTTTTTTTTCTCTATATTGTCACCTACCATTGCAGCATTATTTATAATTGAGTCAATTTTTTTATATTTTTTTTTTATTAAATTTATTAAGTTTTCTATTTCAAAATCATGCTCAAAATTACATTGATAGTAGTCTCCAAATGAATTTTGGTTTTTATCATTTTTATCAATTAAAATAAGTTGTTTTGATAGTTTTTTTAAAGACTTGGCTAAAAATTTTCCAAGTACCCCATTCGATCCAGTAATTATTATTATTTGTTTTTTTAGATTTTTTTTATTCATGGAATTATTTTGAGATAGACTTTACTAAGTCATAATCAAATTTTGTGTCAATATCTATTGATCTCTTCTTCGGTACCAAAATATAACTCATATTTTTTGTTTGATATAAATTTAAACATTTTAAAATATATTTAAATTTAACAATATATAAAACTGTAGTAATATCAAAACATTGTGGTGCATCTTGTCTTCTAAAAATTTTTTTATTTGATGATTTTACTGGTTTTATTCTTCCATTTACAATATTTACCATATTAAAATATGGATTTTTTGATGATTTGGTAAGTGAGAAAATAATATCATATGACTTTTTTAATATTTTTTTTATACCTTCCGATATGTCTATTTGACTTCTTAGAGGAGAGGTTATCGGAAGAATAATTAAGTATTCAGGAATATCTTTTATTTTCAACAAGTATTCGCAAAAATGTTTCCAGACATTTATTTCTGGAACTTTATCTCCTGAAAGTTTTTTTGGACGAATAAATGGTACATTAACTCTACTTTTTTTGGCTAATTGAATAATTTTTTTTGAATCTGTTGATACAAAAACTTTGGAAATATATTTTGATTTTCGAGCTTGAAAAAAAGTGTGCTCTGCTAATGTAATATTTCTAAATTTTAATATATTCTTATTTTTTAAACCTTTTGAATTTTTTCTCGCACAAATTAAACAATAAATTTTCTTTTTCATTTTTTAAAGATATTTTTTAAATTAAATATTTCTTGATTTTTCCATTTTGCTAATTCTATATTTTCTTTATACAAGAGTTCTCTTGTTTTAGTAAATGTATCACCAATAAAATTAAACAGATTAGCAGTGCAAATTGCGTTTACTTTGTTGTTTAAAAGAATATTTTTAATATGATCTGGTTTTCCTATCCCTCCTTTTAAGATAATTGGACACATGATTTCAAGTTTTTCAATTTCCTCTAAAATCTTCAAATCCATCCCCATTCCAGTCCCATCAAGATCAATTGACTGTAATATTATTTCACCAGCACCGTTATCTATTACTTTTTTTATATGATCTTTTAAATTTAATTTGTCACATAATTTCTTAGATCTATTTTTATAAATCTTAATTTCGTCATCAATCAATTTATAATCAATACACCCAACTATGAATTGTTTCCCAAACTGGGCAGCAATTTCTTGGGGTAATTTATTATCCTCAAAAAAAATGTTATTTAAAAGAATTTTGTCAGCTCCATTTTTTAAGTAATAATCCACATCTTTTAAAGAATTAATTGATCCCCCTAAAGTAATAGGAATAAAGATCCTCTTATTTATCTGTTTTACATCATCAATAAATTTTTCTTTATTAATTTTGTCTGATATATCTAGAATTATTAATTCATCAATACCAGTTGATATATCCTCAAATTTGTAATTTTTAAGTAACCAGTGTATGTCACCAACTTTTTGTTTATTAAAATTTCTGCTAAGAACAAAATAACCGTCCTCATACAAAAGAGAAAAAATCAACCTTTTCATTATAGATCAAAGAAATTTTTTAAAATTTTTAAACCTACAGTTTGACTTTTTTCAGGATGAAACTGTACTCCACAAATCTTTTTATAATTTATAGCTGAAATAAAATTATCATTATGATTTGTATTGGCAATATTGTATTCAAAATTATTTTTATTATTAATTTTTTTAACACCATAAGAGTGCGTAAAATAAAAATTTGAATCATTATCTAAATCTTTAAAAAAATTTTTTTTATCAAAATTAAAAATTTTGCAATATCCAACATTTGGTACAAAAAAGTTTTTTTTTTCTTGAAATCGTAATTTTTCTACATATCCATCAAATATAGACAAACCTTCTAATGAACCTTCTTCACTTCCATTCATAAGTATTTGCATACCTACACATATCCCTAAAAAAGATTTTCCTTCTAATATATATTCTTTAATTGAAGACTTTAAATCATATTTTTCTAAAGCAGCAATTAACGAGTCAAATGAACCAACTCCAGGTAATATTAAATGAGTAGTTTTTATTAAATCTGATTTAGAATTTACTAAATTATAATCAATACCAAGATAATTAATTGCATTTTCTAATGAACTTACATTTCCAACTCCAACATCAATAATGGAAGTTTTCATATCTTTATATAACTTTAAATTTTGGTTCCCAAATTTTTGTATTTGAATTTTTTTGGAACAATTTTTTGTTTACCCATTTATCAATATTGTCATCAAAATCTTTTCTATCAATTTCATAATAATCTATTATTTTAATGATAGAATTTTCAGGATATTTGCCATCAAATAAATTAACCAAATTAATTCCTTGCTCTCTAGACATTGCTCCTCTTCTTATTTCTATACTAGCATCTTGTGTTGATCTTCCAAATCCAAATTTTAAGTACATTAGATAATAATGTAAATCACATAAAATTTGATCGTTTTGAGCAAAATTTGTGAATGTTCCTTCGTTGTTACGGTCGGAGTCTATTAATCCACAATTTTCTTTTGCCACTAAATAATTTCTATATGGATCCCAATTTTCAAAGTACGACCAATGAGTTAATTGAATTTTATTTTTGAATTTTGGAAAAGAAAAAAAATCCAGATTATATTTTTTGAAGTTGCTCTCATTAAGAATTGTTTCATATCCATCCTCAACATAAATTTTTTTAATATAATCTGCATCAAATAAAAATGTATCTGAGCTCTCCTTTCTACCTCCATATTCTACCTCTCCATCCTCAGCATAAAAAACTAAAGGAATATTAAATCTATCTGCAATGATTGGTGGAATAGTAAAAATTCCTAATAACCAACCCCAATACCCCATTCCCATTTTAAAAAATCCATATTTATTTAAATCTCTCAACAAATTGTAATTAGGATCAATAGAAACTAAATCATACCCGGATTGGCAAAAGTTTTTTAAATTTAGAGTTCCAACTTCTGAAGGTAAATGTGGATTAACTGTTACACACAATGGATTCATTCCATATTTATGTTTTAAATTATACGCAATGTATGAACCGTCCTTGCCACCGCTTACTGGAACTACTACATCAAAATCTTTATTGTTACTTCTGAATTTATCAAGTAATTTTTTTAATTCGTCTTCTCTTTTTTTCCAATCAATTTTACCTTTTTCTTCAGACCAAACGCAAGCATTACACAAACCACTAGCATCAAAAGTAACTCTTGGTCTTGTAGATGCTGCTAAACATTTTTTACACCAAAATATGTCTTGTTTCATATAATCTTCTTTTTTAAACAAAAACTATATATAGATTATGTGACAAAAAACAAAACTAAATAACAAAAATGATATGAAATATTCAATCTTATTTCTAGGTCGAAAAAGTTGTAATTATACCTCAAAATTAGAGAGGTATTTAAAAAATTTTTCTCATAAATTGATATCAATAAAATCAAAAAAAATTGGTGAAAAGATTAATCCAAAAAGAATTAAAAAAAATAATTTTGATTATGTTATTTGTTTTAGAAGTTTTTTTTTATTAAAAAATAAACTTTTAAATAAAACCAAAATAGCTTCAATAAATTTTCATCCAGGACCACCAAATTATAGAGGTATTGGCTGTATTAATTTTGCATTATTTAATGGAGAGAAAAAATTTGGTACTACCGCTCATCTGATTGATGATAAAATTGATCATGGGAGTATATTAGATATAAGGTACTTTAAATTCAATAAAAGTGATAATCTTAAAAAGTGTTTAGAAAAAACACATAAAAATATGTTTCTACAAACAAAAAAAGTTTTAAATTATCTTTTTAAAAATGCTAAAAACTTAAAAAAATTAGCAAATAAGAATAAAGATAAAAAATGGTCGAAAAAACTTTATAAAAAAAAAGATTTAGACAATTTATATAAAACAAAAAAAAGAATGAACCGAAAACAACTAGAACGATTAAAAAGAGCTACTATCTATAAAAATTTTAAACCAAATATTTTACAATACAAAAATAGAATAAATTAGATGATTCAGATAAATAAAAAATCAAAAAAGGTTTTTAAAATTGCTGAGATAGGAGTCAATCACAATGGCATTTTGAAAAATGCATTAAAGTTAATAGATCACGCAGCAAAATCAGGATTTGATGCAGTTAAGTTTCAAACATTTGATGTAGATACTATGTTGTTAACAGACACTAAATTAGCAAAATATCAAAAAAAAACGAAATTTAAAAGTATGAGAGAAATGTTAAAAAAACTTTCTTTAACAGAAGACAATTTTCACAAAATTAAAGCATATTGTAAAAAAAAAAGAATAATTTTTATATCAACACCTTTTGACATTAAAAGTGCAGAATTTTTAAACAAACTTAATGTATCAATTTTTAAAATTGCTTCGAGCGATTTAGATAATTATTTGTTATTAAAAAAAATTAAATCGTTTAAAAAACCAATGATTATTTCTACTGGTATGTCTAATATGAAAGAAATTAAAAATACATTAAATTTTTTAAAACTTCCTAAGGATAAATTAATAATCATGCACTGTATAAGTGAATATCCTACAAAACTTGATGAAAGCCAACTTGGGTTTATTAAAGAATTAAAAAAATTAAAATATCCAATTGGTTTGTCTGATCATACCATGGGTTTTGAATCATCCATTGCATCTACAGCTTTAGGTATAAACATAATTGAAAAGCATATTACTCTTGATAATAAAATGCATGGTCCTGATCACCAAAGTTCTATGCATATAAAGCATCTGACAAAATTTGTAAAAACAATTGACGACATAGTAAAAAGTTTACATATTGGAGGGCGTACGATATCTAAGGATGAAAAAGAAACCTCTAAAGTTGCAAAGAAAGCATTATACTTCAGTAGAAGTTTAAGAAAAAATAAAAAAATAAATTTAAATGATTTAATTTCATTAAGGCCACTTGGAAATGGAATATCACCCTCTCAATATAATTTTTTTATAGGTAGAAAATTAAGAAGGAATATAAAAAAATTTCAAATTTTAAAAAAGAGCGATTTTATTTAATTTTAAGAATTTTTTTTAGTTTCTCATTACCTACATCATCCCAATCTTCATGAATTGGAAAAGCATGCACTTTTTTATTATGATCTATTGCTTTTTTAATTAAATCTGGCATGTCAATAAATTCAGGTTTTTTAATATAATTGTTAATAATACTAGGATTTATTATATAAATACCTGCATTCACTTTTTTTGATATTGTTGGTTTTTCAATAATCTCCCTTATATTAATTTCATCAGTTTCTAGCACAGCGAATGGAATATTCATTTTATGTGTTTGCAAAGCTATGGTTATGTCTGATTTATTTTTATTATGTGAATTCAGCATTTCCTCAAAATTAAGACTAGTAATAATATCTCCATTCATGACAATTAATGGTAACTTAATTTTATTCCTTAAATAGAATAAACAGCCTGCGGTGCCTAAAGGTTTTTTTTCTCTTATGTAGCTTACTTTTAAGTTCCAGTTTTTTCTATCTTTCGCATACTTAGTTATTTTTTGAGATAAATAAAAAACTGATATAAAAATTTTTTTAAAATTATATCTTTTTACATTTTCAATAATTTTATCTAAAATTCTTTCATTACCTATCTTTAATAGAGGCTTTGGTATAATTTTTGTTAATGGTAATAATCTTTTTCCAAAACCCCCAGCCATTATTAAAACTGGGTTTCTGACTTGAGATGATGCACTCAACTCTTTTGAAGATATAATATCTATAATTTTATTTTTTTTATCAACAATTGGTAATTGTAAAATATCATTCCCCTTCATTAATTGTTTAATTTTTCTATGATCAATATTTTTTGGAATTACTAGGGGGTTTTTTGTGGAAACATTTAATGCTTTTGAATTTAAAGCTTTTTCATTTAAAATTGCTCTTCTTATATCTCCATCAGTTAGCAGACCGAGAACATTTTTTTTTTATTAATGATCACAGCAACTTGTAATTTATTTGAATTTATTGCTTTAATAGCTCGAGATAAAGATGCATTTTCAGAAATTAACGACTTTTTCCAGTTTTTAATCATATTGTTAAATTAGTTTTTCATGAAACATTTTTTCTAAACTAAAGGAAGATATTTTATTAACTATTTTTTTACTAGTGTTTTTTTTATAAAATGGATTTTGAAGGTGTAAAAATTTTTTTTTAAATTTCTCATTTGAAATTTTTCTTATATTTTTGATTATTTCCATTTTTTTGAAATTACATGATATTATATTTTTTGTTAGAATTCTTCCTTTCTGTCTATTTCCTATATTTAATGCTGGCAGCTTAAAACTAGATGACTCTAAAATGATTGATGAGGAGTTACCAATAATTCCATTTACATTATTGAGCATCGAAAAATAATCTTTTTTACCCAAAGATTTTTTAATAATTATATTATTATACTTTTTATATTTTTTTATAATGTCTAAAATTTCATGACTATTAATATCTAAGTTGGGTTGGGATAATATAAAATCATATTTTTTAAAATATTTTAAAGCTTCCATTAGCTGAATAATTTCTACTTTAGTTTTTTTTGGAAAGATTGTATTGGGGTGATATGTAACTAGGAAGGTTTTATTTTTAAATTTTTTGTGAATATTACTTAAATTATTTTGAGATATACTTTCAATGCTTGGTGCACCAAAATTAAAAATTCTATTTGATTTTTCACCTAATTTAATTAGATTTTTTTTATATTCATCATGACAAACAAAATGAATATTGGATAGTCTGGAAATTACATTTCTGTAAATATTGTCTAATGAACCTTGTGTAATCTCTCCTCCATGTAAATGTGCAATAGGTATTTTGAATTGAACACAAGTAATTGCACATGGGAGAAGTTCATACCTATCACCTAATAATACTAATAAGTTTGGCTTATATTTTTGAAAAATTTTTGAGAGTTTTTTTATTATAATAGATTTAGATATTGTAATATTTGTTGCTGTCCGAATTTTAGTTGGATACTTCAATTTAAATATTTTAAGTTTATGATTATCTCTAATTTCCCCAATAGTATTACCAGATTTAAAATCTAAATGTTGTCCCGATGCAATTATGTATGTTTTATATTTTTTTGATTTTGAAAATGAATTTATAACACTTTGAAGTGGATTATAATCTGCTCTTGAACTTGTAAAAATAAAAATTTTTTTTTTCATTTAAGTTTTTTTATTAAATTATAACTACTTGGAAGAGTTATAATCCTTTTTTCTAAATTTATTGCATTATTCAAATTTGTTTTTTGGGAATTCTTAAATTTTTTCATTTTATGTAATAAACTCCATACAGGTCTAAGTTCTATATTTAAATCTAAACTTTTTTTTAATATTTTTTTTCTTAAATGTTTATATTCTTGATTTATTAAAATAATGTTAAGCCAATTATTACTTTGAGCTGAATTAAGTGATTCAAAAAAAGTTAAGATTTTCATATTTTGAAATTTTTTTTTATAAAAATTTTTCAATAATTGTTTATTTTTTAAAAATACTTTAATTTTATTTAATTGAGAAATCCCAAGAGATGAATTTAAACTAGGTAGCCTATAATTATATCCTATGTCAGCAAATTTTTGTTCAAACGGATGTTTAATTTTCATATTTCTTATTATATTTAAGCCTTTTTTATAATAAGAAAAATTTTTTAATAAAACTGCACCTCCTCCACCTGATGTAATAATTTTATTTCCGTTAAAACTAATTATTCCAAAATCTCCAAATGTTCCAAGATGTTTTTTTTTGTACCAGCTTCCAAGACATTCAGCTGCATCTTCGACAATTTTAATTTTATAACTTCTTAAAATATTACAAAGCTCATCAATTTTACAAGGATTTCCAAAAACATGAGTTATAATTGCCGCTTTAATATATTTTTTTGTTTTATTATTAAAGCATTTATTATTCTTAACTTTACAATTTTGACTTAAAAAGTCTTTAAGTTTTTTTGGATCAATTCCTAAGGTTTCTTTTTCGCAGTCACAAAAGATAGGTTTAGCTTTTAAGTATGAAATTGAATTAATTGATGAAATAAATCCTAGTGTAGATAAAATCACCTCACTTTTTTCATCTACTCCACTTAGAATTAAAGAAACATGCAAAGCAGATGATCCATTTATGGTAGAAAAGGAATAATTTGATTTACAATATTTCTTTATTTTGTCCTCAAAAATTTTTGTATATTTTCCATATGTTGAAACTTGTGAAGATTTTATAGCTTTATTCACATAATCTAAATCTTTTCTATCAAGACTTGGTTCATGTAATGGTAGTCTATTATCTTTTTTTAATTCTTTTATAATCTTAAAAAAATTATTAATATCTCCATTGGAGATTTTGGCTTTATTCATTTCATGTAAGAAGTATTAATTTTATTTGTATCGTAATTTTCTTTGTACCATTTAATTGTCAAATTCAATGCTTTTACAAAGCCTTTTCTGTGAGCAAACTTTGGTTTCCACTTTAAAATTTTATGTGCTTTTTTTGAATTGCAGTTTAATCTCATAACTTCACTGTTTTTTGGTCTAAGTCTTTTTTTATCAATAACAAGTATTGCTTTTGACTTTGTTATTTTTTTAATCAATTTAAATAATTCGATAATCTTTATTTCATAATTACTACCAACATTAATAACTTCCCCTATGCTTTTTTTATTTCCAATTGCTTTTAAATAAGCATGAGTAATATTTTCTATATAATTAAAATCTCTTGTTGTTGACAGGTCGCCTAAATATATTTTTTTTTTATCACTTAAACATTGAACAATGATACTGGGTATCACTGCACGCAAAGATTGTCTTGGCCCAAAAGTGTTAAATGGTCTTAAAATAGTTACAGGAGTTTTATATGAATGATAGAAAGATAAACATATCTGATCTGCAGCAATCTTTGAAGCTGCATACGGAGATTGACCCAACAATCTATGATTTTCATCTATTGGGATCTTAACTGCAGATCCATAAACTTCACTTGTAGATGTGTGAATTACCTGTTTAACTTTATTTTTTATTGATGCCTTTAAAATATTAAACGTTCCTTTTATATTCGTATCTATGTAAGACTCTGCTGCATCATAAGAATATGGTATGGCTATCAAAGCAGCAAGATTGATAACAATATCACAGCCTTTTATATTTTTTTCTAAAAAATCAGCATCTCTTATGTCTCCAAATACTTTGACATATTTTTTTTCATACTTACTGCTAAGAAGTTTAAGATGTCCTATGTTACCAAAAGAATTATATTGAATTAAAGCCTTAACTTTATGTCCATTATTAATTAACGACTCCAAAAGATGAGATCCTATAAATCCTTCAGAGCCTGTTAAAAATATTTTCATCTTAGTTTGATAATCTTTGATTACAAATCCTATTAATTTTTTAGAATATCCTAATATTTTATATTATGAGATACAAAAATAATAGTGTTATCATTAAAATTATTTTGATATTTATTAATCGCAATTATTTATATTAAAATTCTCTAGGATCAGGAAGAGAGGGCTTTAAATCTGTATTTTTAAGATAATTTCTAATTTCATGTGGGATTTTTTTTCTTGAGTTTAAGTTTCTAATAATTTCTTTAAATTGAGTTAAAGTATCAAATCCAAATATTAACTTATCAAAATATTTTCGATTTAATACAAATTTAATGCATAAAAAAATTAAGTTAATTTTATTTTTTTTTGATAAATATTTCAATTCATTAAAATTCCTATGAAAATTTTTAAATTTAATTTTAATATTTTTTTCATTCATTAAAAGAACACCTTGATAAAATATTGATCTGGCATGTAGTTCTATTTTTTTTCTTTTTAATTTTTTGAAAATTTTGGTATTAAAAGTTTTATAATTAACAATATTAAAAGGAATTTGTAATATATCGATTATTTTATAATGATCCTTTAAATTTATTAGTTCTCTATTTTCATAAATTGAAACACCTAATTTAAACTTATAATTTTTTTTTAATTTTTGAATTTTTTTTTGGAAAGATCTGTTTAAAAATAATTTAGAAGAGTGAGCCATTATACAATAAATATTATAGTTATCATCAAGTTTCTTAAATTTATCAATATTTAATATTGATGATGATTTAACCTTTATTATAACCTTTATTTTTTTTTTAAGATTATTATTTCTTGAAATTTTAAAAATTTTTTTTAAAGAGCTTTTATAACTTGTTGCCGTGTCAATTATGTGCACTTTTCTCTTAATTGCATAATTTAATATTTTATTTAAATTTTTAAATGAAATTTCTCCATTCTTATTGGCAATTCCATAATTCATTCCAAACTGAGCACCGCCCATAATTATTTTTTTATTTAGATTCATTATAATAATAAATTATTGTTTTTGTTTAAAAGGTAGTATTTATTAAAGTAAATGTTTATCAAAAAAAAAACTGAATATGAAATAAAAAAAGAGTTCAATACTTTTGATTTAAATGAAATTAAAGAGGGTGTTAATAATTTTGATAAATTTATTATTTTTAAAAAAAAGAAAATTATAAACATTTATGATCGTAAATGTGATCATGCAGGAGGTCGAATTTTATCAAGAAATAGGGATCATGTTTGTCCTTATCATAATTGGAAATTTTTTCCCGAAACTGGACGATATAATAATGGTTTTAAAAAGAAAAAATTACCATTTAAAATTGACGATAAAAAAATTGTTTTGAAGAGTGAAAAATTTATTCCACACCTCAAAAAATCTAAATCTAAAAAAAGTGTTTTTATTGAATATGTTAATCATGCTTTTTTAATTATAAAAGGTGAAAATTTTAAGTTTGCAACTGACCCTTGGGCATTCGGCCCAGCTTTTGGTCTCGGATGGTGGCTTAAAAATAAAACTAAAAAAAATTGGTTAGAAGAATTGAATGATTGTGATTTTATTTACATAAGCCATAATCATCCAGATCATTTGCACCAACTTAGCTTGTCTCAAATAAACAAAAATATACAAATTATTATTCCGAATTTTCTTACCAATTCTGTGACTAAATTTTTAAGAAGTATGAAATTTAAAAATATTAACAAAATTAATTTTTTGGAAACAATTAATTTTAAAAAAACAGAACTCAATTTTATGATTTTAAAATCTGGAGATTTTAGAGATGACTCTGGTTTATATTTTACAGCTGGCGGTACATCTTTTATTTTAAATGTCGATTCAAATAATTTAAATTCTCACAATCTTCCTGAAACTGATGTTTTTGGTGCTTCATATGCAGGTGGTGCAAGTGGTTTTCCGCTTGTTTTTGAAAATTATAGTGAAAAAGAAAAAAAAAATATCTTATCTAAAAATAAAAAAATTTTTAAATCAATTCGTCTGAAAGAGCTACAAATTACTAATGCAAAATATTTTTTACCTTATGCTGGAAATTTTAAAGAAAGACTTAGTAGAAATGAATATATAAAAAAGAATAATCAAAAAAACACTATTAATGATTATATAGAAACAAAAAATAATTTCATGACACTAAATACCCATGAATATAATGAATTTAAATTTTTTGAGGGTAGTCTTCAGAATCAGGAAAAAATAAGAAATATTGATTTTCTTGATCTTGAAGAATCTAAATATGAGATAAATTTCAAAAATTCATACTCAAAATTAACCAAA
>MDTG01074037.1_pt1 | contig 24115 bp, 23 predicted proteins | sample 811421 | NCBI WGS metagenome assembly MDTG01 (sample SAMN05326645, study PRJNA326480) | marine metagenome | isolation source: seawater | place: Pacific Ocean: South East | collected 2011
TAACTCTGAGGTGTTAAAAATTTTAGCTACTCAAATAGATCGTTTACGACCTTTCATAGATAAGGAGTATCGTGATTTTAATTTTTATGTTTCTAAAGATCCAAATATAAATGCATTTGCTTTCCCTGGAGGAAGTATTGTTTTGAATCAAGGACTTATATTATCAGCAGACTCATTTGACGAAATTCTCGGTGTGATGGCCCATGAGCTGTCCCATGTAACAAACAGGCATGTAATGCGTGGGGTGATCTACAATATTTCTCTTTTTTCAATAGTGAATCTTCTAGTGGGTGATATTTCTGGAATAATTGCTGTTGTTCTTGAAAATGGTGGATCTCTTTTGAGTTTAAAGTTCTCAAAAGATATGGAAATTGAGGCAGATAAGACAGGAATTAAACTTATGGAAGAAGCCGGCGTAAACCTAAATGGTTTAATTTCTTTCTTAGAAAAGTTACGTATCGAAGAAAAAAGGATGCTCGAAAAAATTTCTTTAGATGGAGAAGTTGTTGAAAAAATAGCCCCTTTCTTCTCAACGCATCCTGCTACGGAGGATCGTATTAAATATTTAAGCGAGCTTATTGATTCTAAAAGAAACTTTGCCGAAGACAGTAATAACCAAGAATTAATGAAACTCAAAAAATTAATTAAGGATTCACCGTGAAATATGAAATCTTAGGAACCAAAGCTTTTTCCTACATAAAATTTATATTAGGAAATGGGGATGTGATCAGGACAGAGTCTGGTGCAATGGCCAGTATGGGTAAGGATGTTGAACTTAAAACAAAACTAAATGGGGGATTTTTTTCTGCATTAGTATTGAAATTTTTGGGTAAAGAATCCCTTTTCATCAACTCATTTTCAAACGAAACTAATAATACCCAAGAGCTAATTGTTACTCAACCAGTTCCAGGTGAAATAGTGTGCCAAGAAATTCGAGGGGAGACTCTTTATTTGCAACCTGGGGCATACATCGCAAGTAGCGAAGGGGTTTTCTTCTCTATTAACTGGGCGGGTTTTTCTAGCTTTTTTGCTGGCGAGGGTCTATTTCGATTAAGAGTTAAGGGGAACGGTTTAGTTTTTTTCGGTGCTTATGGCAGCGTTGTGGAAAAAGAGATTAATGGTGAATATATCGTCGATTCTGGTCACTTGCTCTCTTATCCGCCAGAGATGAAGCTAAGTATAAAACTTTCAGGTGGTATATTCTCCAGTTTCTTTTCAGGGGAGGGACTTGTTTTAAAGTTAACAGGTAAGGGCAATGTAAAACTTCAAACCAGAAGCTTAGGTGGCGTCGCATCTTGGCTGAACACAAAATTTTTTCGCTAAGGTCGGAGTAAATTATGAAAATAGAAATTCACTATGCATCTGCTAATACTGCTGCAAAAGTAATCTTTGAACCGGGGGATGAAATAACCTCTGAAGCAGGTTCAATGATCTCAATGAGCTCTAATATTTCAATTGAAACTTCTACACATCAAAAAAATTCAAAGAAGGGGGGAATCCTCTCCGGGCTTAAAAGAATTTTTAGTGGGGAGTCCTTCTTTCTTAATCATTATAAAGCAGCTGGGCCCTCGGAATTATGGTTGGCCGCTACTTTGCCCGGTGATATGAGGGTATTTAATTTAAGAGGAACAAATCTAGTCGTTCAAAGTGGTAGTTTTGTTGCCTGTGAAAGTAGCGTCAGCATTGATTTGGGGTGGCAGGGCTTTAAATCGATGTTTAGTGGAGAGTCAATGTTTTGGCTTAAGACTTCCGGGCAAGGCCAGTTGGTTGCTTCAAGTTTTGGAAATATTTATGAGGTCGATGTTCAAGATGAATACGTCGTTGATACCGGGCACATAGTTGCTTTTGAGGAAACCTTAAGTTTTGATTTATCTAAAGCAGGTAGTTCCTGGATCCACTCCATGCTGGGCGGAGAAGGAATTGTCTGTCGATTTAAGGGGCGTGGAAAAGTTTGGTGCCAAAGTCATCATGAACAAAGTTTTGGGTATGCTTTAAGGCCAAATTTAAGGCCAAAGAAATCTTAGGAGCAAGTGTATGAGTTCTTTTAATTTTAAAATTGACGCCAATCCAGAATTTTCGTTTTTAACAGTTGATCTCCCTGAGTCGGAAACAATAAAAGTCGAAAGCGCAGCGATGGCAAGTATGGATACTAATTTAAAAATGACGGTAAAGGCCTCAGGGGGATTAAAGCGTTTTATTACTGGTGAAAATATTTTTATCAATGAGTTTCAGGCGCAAGGAGGTGCTGGAGAAATCTCTATTGCTCCAGGTCCGAGTGGAGATATAGTTCATCAGTATATTGATTCAAACAATACGGTTTACCTAAGTTCCGGCGCTTTTCTTGCCAGCTCAAAGGGTGTTCAGATAGACAGTAAATGGCAGGGGATGACTAAAGGCTTTTTTTCCGGAGGTGGATTTTTTTTAATCAAATGTTCTGGACAAGGAGATCTGTGGTTTAACTCTTATGGCGCAATTTTTGAGGTGGACGTTAAAGGTGAATATATAGTGGACACTGGGCATATTATGGGATTTAGCTCGAGTCTTGACTATAGAATTTCAAAAGTTGGTGGTTATAAAAGTTTATTTTTTTCCGGGGAAGGTTTAGTCTGTAGGTTTTCTGGAGAGGGCAAGGTTTGGATACAAACAAAGAACCCTAACTCTTTTGTGTGGTGGGCAGATGCTTATAGAATCGTTCAAAAAAAGGGCTCTAGTTAGTATAAGTAATTAAACTGATGCAATAACCAAAAACAAATAGGCTTTGAATCCACAAAGTGTTTTCATACTTTTTCCCAATTGATTGAAGATCTTTTTGCTTGATCGCAATGATACGTTCATATACCAACATGCCATTCAAGAAAATAAAAATTATCCAAAGCGCCAGTGATATATTTGTATTCCACCAAGTAAAAACTGAAATAAAGAAAATAATTATTTCAAGAGATAGATAAGTTAAGTAATCGAGCATTTTAAATTTATTAAAATTGAATAAGGTGAGCAAAAGTAATAATGGAATCGGGAAAAATACGAATCTTAGGTTTAAACCTGATTCAAATTTATAATATATTAAAATGGACAAAATAATTGTTAATGATTTTATGATTAGTTTCAAAAGCTCATTTTTAGAATATTTCTCCTGAAGAAAGTTAACTAAGGCAAATCCAACAAAAGTTAATGTAAAGGCAAGGGAGATTTTTTTTTCGTTTAAAGTTAAGCTGAAAAATAGTGTATTAAAAAGAGTGGCGTAGTAGATCATAAGATTACCTTCCTGAAGGTGATGTTGATTCTAGGAAGAACTTCTTTTTTTGTTTTGGGGAGTTGGTGAATCCAGTTATGCTGAAGCTCATCAGACATTAATAACAGACTGCCTGAGGCAAGTGTTATTTTAAAAAGTTCTTTAGTTTGATTGTTTTTTAGATGGAAAAGTCTCTCACCACCAAGACTTAATGAGGCAATGGTGGGGTTTTCTCCGAGTTCTTTCTCGTTATCGGCATGGTAAGCTGCGTAGTCATTGCCCGTTTCATAGAGGTTCACCAAGCAAGAATTAAAACTTTCTTTACAGGCCATTGAAACGATTTTTTTTAATTTTAAAAGTGGATCTATCCATGGTGTAGGCTTTAGAGTTAGATTGGAATACCTATAGTCAGCGCCCTCATCTCCATACCATGCTTGGTATCTAGGGATAGGGATTTCTTTTCCAAATATTTTGATTTTATCTTTCTTCCACAAAATTTTTGAGTGTAGTTCTTTGAAGAAATATTCTTGTTCTTTGTGCCCCAAGAAGTCTTGGTCGTAGTAGACTTTGCCCTGATAGTCGATTACTTTTTTAAAGCTCATAATTTAAAAATGACTCTATTTTTTCAACACAGTGATACTTACCTTTGTCATTTTTAGAAATCATCGCAGCACAATAATTAATATCATGAGTGAAAAAGAGTAAGTTGTTTTTTAAATCAATTTCTTCATATAGTTCTTTTTTTTCATCAATAAGAAGCTCTGGATAACGATCATATCCCATCGTAATTGGAAGGTGTACCCATGGAACACCAGGAATAAGGTCTCCGCAAAATGTGATATTTTTTGAACGACCTTTAACGGTGACAAGAAGTTGTCCCGGTGTGTGACCATTGGATATTCGAAAGTCAAAAAGGTTTTTGATTTCTGAGGGAAAATTCTTATTTTCATCAATTAGAATTAAATTATCTTTAGGATCTAAAAGCTTTATTATATCCGGAATAAAGCTTGCTTTGTCTCTTGGGTGAGGATTTATTGCACGCTCATATGCGATAGTTGAAGTGATAAATTTGGCATTGGAGAATAAGAGCTTTTTCTCTTTAGAAAATTCTTTAAAGCCAGGTACAATTCCACCAATATGATCGAAGTGTAGGTGGGACAAGATGACATAATCTATCTCATTGGGAGAGATATTTATTTTTTCAAGGTTCTCTTTTAGTAAATGACGATTATTTGGTGTGACTCCGTAGCGATCAGCTAGCTTTGGTTCAAAGAATTGACCTATTCCTGCTTCAAGTAGAATGTTTAATCCATTGAGCTGAACCAGGAGACTTCTGCAGGCAAGCTCAATACGACCCAGTGAATCTACCTTTGTCCACTTTTCCCATACAGGTCTTGGTGCATTGCCAAACATGCTACCGCCATCAAGAAGCTGGGTGTTTCCATCTACTGAAAATATTTTTATGTCATTCATATTTGCCTCTTAAAAATATCCTAGCACAAAAAAAAGGCCTTCCAAAGGAAGGCCTATTTGAAATGAGATTTTTTAAGAGACTATTCTCCAAAAACCGTTGATAGTCTTAGTTTGTTTAGATCAAAGTGGTGCACATTTTCAATTCGATCTAGAAGCATATGGTAAGTCTCAGTAGGTAGTCTTTTTGTTCTCGAAAGTATCCATAAGAACTTTCTTTTTGGTTCTCCTACTACAGCATATTCATAGTTTTCACCAATCTCGAGAATCCAGTACTTTCCACCGAACCAGCCCCATCTTTGAAAAAAGGGAACGAATGATACTTTTAGTTTCGAACTTGTTTTTTTGTCAGTGACGAATGCCGTACCATGAGCAATTTGTAGCTCATTTGGTTTATCTAACCTTTCGCAAGTGTTGATAACCTGAACTGCTTTTCCTGTAAGTTTATATTCTGCGGTTGTGCCTCCACATTTTCTTTGAAAACTGTTTTCGTATCGGGCGATCTCGTACCATTTGCCCATATATTTATTGAGTTCAATTTTATCTACTGTATGAAGCGGTCTACTAGCGAAAGCATTGAAGCTTAGAAGTAAACAAACTGTAGGCAATAGTGATTTAAGCATTTTAATCTCCAGTTTTTGAGTTTATGATAATTTGAAGCTACCTCCGTAGCTTGCTTGTGTCGAGTTTCAGTTTTTATGAAAACAATGTAAGTAGTTGTATTTTTGTTAAAGCGGGCTTTACAAAAGCTAGACAAAAATTAGAATTGTATAGGTTTCATCATGTCCAGCTCAGGCCAGTATATTAAAATCAAAGGTGCAAGGTCTCACAACCTTAAAAATATTGATCTAAAAATTAAGAAGAATTCGATCTCGTGCTTGGCCGGGCCTAGTGGTAGTGGTAAGTCCTCACTTGCTTATCATACCTTGTATGCGGAATCTAAGAGAAGGTTTCTAAATTCAATTTCTAATAGTGAGAAGTTTTTCTGGGACATTCCAAAAACTGCAGACGTAGATTTGATAGAACCGATTCTACCTGTATGGGCACTTGCCCAATATAATCCTGTCTTGGGTAGCAGGTTCAATGTTGGGGACTTATTACAACTAACAGAGCATCTTCAGTCATTTATGTTTCATGCTGGTCGCTCATTTTGCCCAAGTTGCGAAATTGAGCTTGGAAAAGACTCTTACTCGTCTCAAATTAAAAAACATTTGAAAAATATTAACGATGGGGATGTTGTTTATTTATTCACAAGCTTCGGGGAGTATACAAGAATTTTTCCTGGGCAATTTCCTCAAAAGGGGTGGAATAAAAAAGACGGGCTTATAAAGTTGAGTTTTGGCGAAGAAGAAGACGAGCTTGATTGTGAATACGTTCTTTATCAGAGAGTAAAGGGAAAGAGTTCTTTAAAGTTAATAGAGGAAATTAAAAGGCAGGAAAAAGATATACATGAGCTTTATATTAAAGTTGGTGATGGTGAAATCATTCCTCTAAAAAAAACTTCAATGCTCACTTGCTCTTCGTGTGATTTCCAAGTTAAAGAAATTGATGATGTTAGGCTTTTATCACCTATAAATGCTTTAGGAGCGTGCTCTTATTGCGAAGGTCATGGGGCAAACCTAGCTATTGATCGATCCAAAGTTGTGAGAGATTTTAGCTTAAGTATTAATCAAGGCGCGATACACGTACTCAATTACGTGCACTTTCAACACTTTCTTCCAAGGTTAGTCACAAGACTAAAAAAAGGGGGCTTTGATCCTGATGTACCATTTTCAGAATTAAGTGAGGATGTTTGGGATTTAATTGAACAACCCACTGGAAGTTACCCTGGAACGAATGATTTATTCGACTACTTAGAATCTAAAAAATATAAAAAGTCTGTAAGGATATATTTACGAGGCTTTAAGTCTGAGACTAAGTGTGAACCATGCGATGGAACACGTATTAATGAAGATTCATTAGAGCTCTGTGTAACACATAAAGATAAAATTATAACTTACCGTGATATATTAAAATTCAACTTGTTTGAGTTGTTAGAGTTTTTAAAAGGTTTTGAAACAGGGCATAAAGAAGTCTTGAAAATGAAAAAATCAATGATTGATTCGCTAAACCTCGCGGTTGATTTAGGGCTTGACCATATTGGCTTTACGAGAAAGCTAAAATCAATCTCAGGAAGTGAGTACCAGAGACTTCTTTTAGTAAAGTACATGGGGCACCAGACAAGTGACAGCTTTTATATTCTTGACGAGCCAAGTCTTGGGTTGGGGGAGAAATTTCAAAAGAAAATTTTAAAACATCTCAAAGATTTAACAAAAAGAAAAAATACAGTTTTGCTTGTAGAGCATTCACCTTTTTTTCATAAAAATTGTGACGAAATTATTGAGCTCGGGCCTGAGGCAGGAGAGCGTGGTGGAGAACTTGTCTACCAGGGTAAACCCAAAAAAAATATAGAACATAAACTTGATCTTTCATGGGATACCAAAAAGTCTAAAAACAAAATAACGATAAAGAATGTTGGATCTGATTACCTTGTGGAAAAAACATTTAGTATTCAACTAGGCATTGTGAATTGGGTTCATGGGGATCCAGGTGGCGGTAAAACTTCTTACTTTATTCACGGTCTGGCCAATGAACTAAACTATTATCATCAGGGGAAAAACCTCTTCAATACATCAGTTCGGTGTGACGAAGTCGTAGGGATGGACCAGGTAGATGATATTTACTATTTGGACAGTAACCTTGGCAGAGTAACTTCTAGGTCGACCGTGGGCACTTATGTTGGTTTATCTCCTTTTGTTCGAAAGATATATGCAGCGACCAAAGAAGCTAGGTCAAAAGGGCTTCGTGATGGTGACTTTTCCTCTAATTCATCTCAAGGGCAATGTCCGGAGTGCCAAGGAGCGGGTAAAATAGTCGTTGATCTTCAATACTTTGAAGATGTCGTATTTAAGTGTGAAGTGTGTGAAGGGCGTAAAATTAAAGATAGTGCCGCTTTTATTGAGGTTAAAGGTATTCCATTTTACAAGGCAATAAATCAGGAAATGAATTCTGTAATTCCACATTTTGATATGACTGCAAAGGCAAATAGGATTTACGACTACCTTACATTGTTAAAAATTAACTATCTAAGTTTAGGTAGAGAGTTAAATTCATTGAGTGGTGGAGAACGCCAACGCTTGAAATTATTTTCCTTGCTTCAAAAAAGGATTACAAATTCGATAATCTTTTTTGAAAATTTAAGTTTTGGTTTATCTATAAGAGAACTAGAGAGCTTTTCCGTATTATTTGAAAGACTCAGGGATGATGGTAATACGATTGTTATTATTGATAATTCGAATATTTTTTCTCAAATGAGCGATGCCGAGATTATTGTTTCCAAGTAAGCTCATAGCTTTCATGAATTCTGGTATTTTTAAAATCATCATCTAGGGTTTTATGAGAGATATTTTTTATTTCAATTTTTTCATGGGAAAACTTCATCTTAAATTCAAGATTGTTTGTTGAAAAATATAGCTTTCCATTCTTTTTAATTAGTTGCATGCAATTAGATAATAAAAAATCTTGATCTCTGTTCACATCTAGGGTCGTGCGCATCTTTTTTGAATTTGAAAAAGTTGGAGGATCTAGGACGATAATATCATAAGATTCTTTTTTTAGGCTTGTTAGTTCCTCCATAATATCAACTGCCCTAAATTCATGGGCCGCAGGGTCAATATCATTAAGTTTGAAATTCTCAACGCCCCAATCGAGGTATTTTTGGCTCAAGTCAAGGCTTGTTACTTTTTTGGCACTTACAGCGCAGGCAGTGCTAATGGCGCATGTATAACTAAAAAGATTCAAAACTTCTTTCTCTGATGATTCGAGCATTAGGGTTTGTCTTAACGGTCTGTGATCTAAAAAGACTCCAGTGTCTATATAGTCAAAAAGGTTAACTCTTAGTTTAAGTTGTCCTTCCTGTATTATTTCAAATTTATTTTCATACTTGATTCTTTTATACTTATCTGTTCTTTTTTGTTCTTTTCGTTGCTTAATAATCGGCTCTTTTTGAAATATATCTTCAAGTGCCTTAATAGTATCTTTGAAGTTTTCCTGCTTTTTTGGAGAGTCATCTATACCGGGTCTCCTTCTATCATGAAGAATTATTTCATCATTATAAATGTCAATAAAATAAGGAAATTCTGGAATATCATGGTGGTAAAGGCGATAAGCTGTAATATTTCTCTTGCTCATTACCTTTTTTAAGCGTTTGTTATTTTTGATAATTCTATTTTTTATGATACTCATAATTGTCTCTTCTCAAGGATTTTGGATGAAAAAGGTCCCATGGTACGTATCACCGCCAGCTGTTTTTGTCTTCTCTTTGATCTCAATTATAGCGGCCATAGTATTTTATATTTATTGGGCAGTAAAAGCCCAGATTGGTATTGAAGAGTTCCTTGAAAAGTTCAATCTAAGTTCTGACCCACTTCTTGAGGTAAACACCTGGCTGACTATATTAGTTTATTCATTTTTATTTGGAGTTGTACTTGTAGGTCTCGTTGTTATTTATGTTTACTATTATCGTTTAATAAAATTATACCGGCTTCAAAATAGTTTTATCTCAAGTTTCACTCATGAGCTAAAAACTCCAATCACCAGCATTAGTCTTATTGTAGAGATGATTAAAAATCAGAATTTAACTGGCGAGGAATTGAATAAATATCTGGGGTTCTTAGTTGATGACTGCGGTCGTTTGAATTCAATTAGTGAACATATTTTAAAGACAGGACACCTTGAAAGTGGAAATTATAAGCCTAATTATCAAAAAATAAATTTTAATAAATGGATGGATTCATTTTTAGAAAAAAACAAACGAAACTTTAAAAAGGCAAAAATAAATTTTTCATCAAACTCAGATCAAGAGATTTATGTAGATAGTGTTTTGTGTGAGATGCTTTTTAGTAATCTTATACAAAACGGCATCAAATACAATGATAACGAAGAGAAATGTATCGAAATTAAGCTTAATGACATAAGTCAAAAGTTTATATCTGTTGAAGTCATTGATAATGGAATTGGAATTCATCCTAAACATTTTAAAAATTTATTTAAAAAGTTCTATCAAGCAGGAGATGCGATGAATATGAGCGCAAAGGGAAGCGGTTTGGGATTATATCTATGCTCAATGATTTGTTCGGTTCACAAAGGTAAAATAACGCCATTTACTAACCCTCAAAGCGGAATGATTTTTGAAGTAACTTTCCCTAAAGGCAAGAAGTAATGGGTTCTTTATTATTGATAGAGGATGATGAACATATTGGAACTTTGGTGAAAAAAAACTTTGAACTTGAGGGTTTTGATGTACTTTGGTTTCAAGATGGGAGTGAAGCGCTAGATAAAATATTCAATTTAAGCTTTGATGTGGTTGTATTGGATATCATGCTTCCAAAGGTTGATGGCCTGACAATTTTAAAAAAGATTAAAAAAGAAAAACCGTTGATCCCGGTGATTCTTTTATCTTCAAAAGACACCTTTGAAGATAGGATTATTGGGCTAGAGCTAGATGCGGATGACTATCTGGGAAAACCATTTAACTTTAAAGAGCTTCTCTTAAGGGTGAAAAACCTTCTAAGAAATAAAAATAAAAATACTAATGATATAGAATTTAAATTTGGTGGGTGGCTCTTTTGTGAAAAAAAGCTACAAGCCCTCAAAGGTGAATTTGTGCTAACTCTTAGCGCTCAGGAGTATGAGTTAATTAAGTATCTTTTTGTAAATAAAAATCAATTTGTCTCAAGAGGGGAGTTATTAGAGAATGTATGGAAAATTGATCCAAAAACTAAAACTAGGAGTGTAGATATATTTATCTCTAGACTTAGGAAATACTTTGAGCTCGATCCGTCCCGTCCGGAACTTATCATCTCTAAGAGGCTTCGTGGGTATATGTTAAAAGTTTAATCAGGTGTTAATAATTAGTACAATTAATGAAATAATGACCAGCCAGGAATGAGATCAATCCCCATAGCTGATTTCACCACGTACAGAAGCATTAATCCACATATGCCTGCTGTTAGATATAAGCTAGAGTAAAAATATACACTTACTGAGTTTTTGAAACTTCTTACTTGGTTTTCATTAGGTATTTTTATTCGTTGGTGAACGCTCATGTTCATGAGTATAGAGAAAAAATTATTTTAAACCTCTAATTTGAAAAAATTACAATGTGAAATCAATCAACACACTGGCCCTCCATTGAGCAATTTTCAGATTCACAGTTATGATTATCGTAGCATCTGCTACCCTTCATAAGTTTTGGCGGTGTCCAATATAGCCTAGTAGTTATATCTGGTGAAGCTGGATGTTGTATTTGGTGTATAAAATCTATGGAAGTCTTGGAGTAATCAAAGTCCTTTCCAAGCCATGCATTGAAAACAACATTATTTGATTTGTAGTTAGTAATTTCACAATCCTCGTCTAAATAACCTTGTATGTGCATTGCGACTGGGAGTAACATTTTGTTTGCATATAAAGAATAAGGATATTTGTAGTATTTTGAAGGGTCATGGATATTAGGCACACGAAAGCATGTTGTGCTTCCAAGATCATTAATGTAAGGAGTTGGGACTTTTGAGATTATCTTTAAGTCCCCTTTAATTTTTACATCGTAAAGGTCTGTGTTTAAAAAACTTAACTTAATAGAATAATCCGGTCCTCTGGAAGGCCCCATTTGAAAGGTTATGTTTGGGATTTGAGTGTTGCTCGACTGCATTAGATTTTTACAGGATGTTTCTTTGATCTCTAGGGTAATATCTTTATTTATCCCCTCAAGATTTGTATTTTGGAAAATGCACTTTGAAGAATTTAGTAAATACTCATTAGATGCTACTATTTTTGTATAGTGAAGTACCAGCCCATAGAAATACCAGTTCCCATTAGGAAGACTGATTTCACTTGATTTTTCTCCACTGTTGTAAGAGGTTATCGTTCTCTGAAAGTATTTTTGATTATCATGTGAGTAGCCATTAAGGTTGAAAATATATAAGGAAGGAAGTCTGTCGGGTGAATCGTTACTCATCATTTCAGAGGTGACTGACTCTAGGCTTGGAAAACTTACCTTTGTTTCTGTCGGTCCTGGCAGCCCACAACTTTTAAAAATAAATACAGATAAAATGAGAGTAAATAGTATTTTAATTATCATTAGAATTCTCCATAATAATTATAATTTACAGATATTAAATTTTGCTCGTATGCAAATGCAGATTCGTCCTTTGATATTTTTCTTTGGTACCCAACATCAAAAGATAAAGATTGAGTATTAGATAAATAAAAGGTGTAACCGCTATTTAAATCAAATAAATGTTCTAAACCTCTGGCGTCCATATTTTTAAATGGGTTAATCATTTTATAAGAGAAACCAAGCTTGAAAAATTGATTTGATCCTACCAAGTAGTTAAAGTTTCCAATTGTGTTTGTTTCAATTGTGTTGAGCGCATTGGTGTTTGGATAAAAAGATCCTGCAAGTGAGAATTTTAGCAGATAGTTTGACTTCCTTGAAGTTGCCTTAAAAAAACTGACTGAGGAGTCTATAAAGTAAAAATCACTTTGTGGGTCAAAACTTTTAAAGACGTTTGCACTGGCGCTAAAATTTGTCCTGTTTACATTCCTTTCTAGAAAAAGTGTCAATGAGTGATGATCAAACTCAAGGGTATCATTTAGTTGATTATTCATTTGTGAGTAAAGATACGAAATTCCAGATTTCCAATACCTGTTTTTGTTTTTAAGTTTTGGCGTGAGCTTTCCTGTTATGCTAAAACCAGATGATATTTTATTAAATCTCTGTATTGTTGATTCATCATTAAAAAAATAATCATTAGAGATAAAAGCTCCAGCGTTCATTTCAACCGGGATGTGAATAGGTATACCAATGTTTTTTGAGTAGTTTAAATAAGTACTTGAGTAGAGACTGTCACTTGTATTGTTCACTAGGGGAGATATTGACTGGTAAATAACATTTGAGTTTCTTCCAATTCCTTGGTTGAAAGATACTACAGACTCGAGGGAGCCAACTCTATACTTTTCTTTTAGCTTTCTTAACTTTTGCTCAATCTGTGGAGCGATATCACTATTTGGGTTCAGTTCTAATGCGCCCTCAAGCAGTGGAAGTACCTTTTTTTGAAAAATCTTTGGAGAGGTATAGCCATTTTTTTTATATCCATTTTGATAGATGTCGGCTTTTTCGTTCATCGCAACTTGCCTAATATCGTTATTGAAACTTCGATTGTCAAAGATCTGCTCATAGAGCTTTGCAGCGAGTTTTACTCTTTTACTTTCCATGGCAATAGAAGCCATATAAAAAAGAGCAACGTCTCTCTTATGTTCTATACCGACACATCTTTTAAAGAACTTATAAGCTTCAGACTTTTTATTGATAGCGTAAAAGCTTTGACCTAATATGAAAGTGATTTCTGGATACTTTCGGTAAATCTTAAGTCCCAACTTAATTGCTTCTTCAAATTTGTTTATTTTGAACAAAGCTATAGTAGCAAGCTTTGCGTTTGAGTCTTTAAAAGATTTTCTGGTTTTTACTAATTCCTCAATTGTGAAGTAATCACCTTCATTAAATAATGTTTCAATATCTGTGTACTTCTCCGCGGAGCTCTCAACTGAAAATAAAAATAATATAAATAAGAGAGCTATAAGTGGTTCTTTCATTCTCCGTTCCTAATCCTTACTCTTACTTTTGTAGACGGCGGAAGAGAAAAGTCTTGATTGTTATTTTGTTGTTGGTTTTGGAATAAATTTGAAGGTGTAGGGGAGCCTTGTTGAATGGGCGGTAGTAGTACACCTCCTCCTTTCTCTATTGTCTTCTTTTTCACTTGGTCGCTTTCATACTTGGTTTTTATCTCTTTTAACTTAGTTCCTTTTTTTAGTTTCAATTCACCCTCAGGAGTTCTCTCATAATTTTCTGATGGAATAAATTCACCACTATTTTGATCAATGACCCCCTGCTTTTTACTTGGAACATACATTTTATTAACCGAATCATATTCTGATGTCTCAGGGTCAGGCTCAACATAATTACCCGATTTTAATTCAACAAACCCTCCCGGAAGTTTACCGGCATTTCTTTCTGGTGGTTTGTTCAAGCTTTGTGTTTTGGTCTTTGGATAGTTTTTAGGATATATTTTTCTATTGACGGGTTTAGCTTTTGATTTTTTAAAACTAAAATCTTTATTTCTTCTAAGTGCGAAAAATTGAGATTTATTTATTTTTATTGGGGCGGTGAAACTGTTCATTCCACTTTTAATTGAGGAGAACTCACCTTTTTTAATAATAATTCCATTTTTATCAAGTAATCTGTTTACTCCATTTAGGTCTCTATTAATGTTTTTTAAAGAAGCCACTTTTACTTTTCCAGAAAAAGTGATGATGTGAGAGTTCACTTTACTATGACCTACTAAAAAGTCCGTACCTCTAACTCCAAATGCAGCAATGGGACTTTTTATAACTAGTTTATTAACTTTACTTTTATTTATTTTTTTGGGAACGACTGCCCTTAGAGAACCTTTTAATACCGAGATAAGACTCGCTTTCGTCTCACTGTTTATCTCCTCTATATTTACCGTTGAATTTGGAGCGACGATGATAGTCGACATATCGATTAGTTTTATTTTTACAACCGATTTCTCTTCCGTTTTGATTTTATCATTAACAAATACATCCTGATTGAGTTTAATCTTTTGATTATTGGAAAATGCATTACCTCTCAAGTAACTAATTTTGCCTACAGCTTCATTTGCGAAAGCGGATGAAGATATAAATAAAATATGTAGAAATAAAAAAGCCCATAATTTGTTCATTAAACAAATTATAGGCCTTTTATCGGTTTTTTAACCCTGAGTAATTTTTTCTTAAAAGTAGTAAATCAAAGAAGCATTTGGAATCGGGTAAATTCCTAGGCCGGAAGCCTCACCCATTCCAATCATCACAACAACAGGAAGTTCTAGAGCTAAGCCCACATTTTGAGTCAACATAAACTCCATACCTATACCTACACCAATATTTATTGTCGCTCCATGTCTCCATGAGGCCTCGACCCCTTCGCAAGGATCTATATTTGGGTTTGCTTCCCACTCCTCTGGAGAGACATCACGACACTGGTTCCAGTCAATTTCGTTTCTTGTTCTGTAGTATGCACTCACTCCGGCAATTGCCATGAATCTTGTTCTCTTCGTTGCATGAAGGGTCTTCATGAAGTTTGCACCCATAGAGATAAACAAATTAGAGTCATTTCCCCAACCTATACCTGTAATTTGATACCCAATTTTATTTGCAAGGTGCTTTCTATATGAAATTCCAAGTCCTGATGTGGCACCAGCCGCAAATCCAAGACCTGACTGAGTTAGGACGTGCTCTTCACTTCTGCAATTGTCACCATCGCACTCTAAACTTGTTCTAAGAAGGTAGTTATTTTCTTCGTTTGTTATGTCAATTGCCCGGTCTTTAACTTCTTGTGCGTCAAGTTTTTCTAGTATGGTAAGTTTGCCTTGGTCTTCTTTTATTAGTGCAACGACTTCATTGTTATCATTTTTTAATGTCAGCGCGAGGTTTCCGTCAGGAAGTGTCGTTAAGTTACTTGCTTGGCCCTCTCCATTAAGATTTGTTTCCCTTGAGGAAATTTTCCAGGAGGATTCACTTTTTTTAATTGTTCCTAAAAGCCAGCTACTGTTTACTTGAATTAAGTATGTAACACTGCCTGCTTTGTTAAGTTCGACTTCAAATCTTGCGTTTTCTGCTGGAAAAGGCAGCAAATTTAAGACTTGCTTAAAGTTGAGGTCTTTATCATTTAAAAAAGTTACTTCACCATTTGGATTTTGTGTTCTGTTAACAACAACCGTGTCTCCCGAGTTTGGATCGATTGCGAGGTCCTCAATTGCAGATAATGCGCTAAAAGAGATGATAAAAGAAAAAAGAGTGACAAGTGTTTTATTCATAAACTTCTCCCGTAAAACTTGTTGCTTTGTATCTAAATACCTGTAAACCTGTCAATTGAAGTCGGGTTTTTGGGTATTGTTTATATAAGTTTTTCCCATGTGATTTTAAATAGTTAAAAAGTCAGGTAAAGAAATAAAGCGGTAGCAATAACTAATCAGTAGCTTAGGGGTTTCTTTTGAATGTCACTCGATTACTTTTTATTCTTATTTTTTCCACAAGTTGCTTTTCAAGTGTGGAGTTTTTTCCTAGGTCAAGTCGGTACTCATATGATTCAAATGACCTTGTTTTAAAAATACCTTCTATTAAAAGTCTTCCCAGTTTAATTGAATACAGGGAGACCAGAGAACTTCTTGATGAAGAGCTTAGGGTTAAGTTTCCGAATTATGAAAGTTACATAAAGAACTCTTTAAATGAGCATATTGCAAAAAATATATTAAAAACCTCGTTAAATCTTATTGCCAAAAATCATAAGTTAAAACCAAAGGATGTATCTGGCATAAGTCTTCAAGCTTTTAACTTAGTTAACTTGTATTATAAAATTGATACGACCTCGTCTTTTGATGAAAGAGTTAAACAACTTGAGAGCAAGATTCAAAAGAGTGAAGGGAAGGGTCTCAGATTGACAGGTTTTTCTTTCGGTGACCTGCAGTTGAACCTTAAGGTCCTCAAAAAATCTTTTGAGACATTTGTTGATATTAATGGGCTAAAATCTAATATTTATTACGAAAAAAACGAAGTCGCTAAAATTGAAAAAGTCTTTTTGTTGAAAACAAGAAAAGAGATTAAAGATTATTTCAGGGAGCTAATTAAAAATAATTATATTTCATTTTATTCCTCTTCTTCAGCTCACTTTCTTGATTTTATTTCAGACAAGGTTCTTCAATTTTCTTACGATCTTCTTATGACTCAAATTGATAATGCTGTATTAGTAGAAGTTAAAAAACAAAAAAGAAAAGAAGCTATTAATAAAGCAGTGGAGAGAACAAGCTCTAGGTATCCTTTTTTAAGTATTTTCGTGGAGCAGTCTCACTTAGGTAAAGTAAAAGATTATTTGGTCTCTCTTCCAAACTCACCTCTTTTAAAACCAAACTTAGAGGCAAATGGAATGAAAGTTAAATGCAATAACAATTGTGACGAGCTGATAAATAATTATAAAAAATATGGAGATGAATTTTTAAATAGTTTAGAGGGAGCCTCTGAGTTTAATTTTCTTAAATACCCTGAAAATAAAATTTCAAAAGAGTTAGCTGAAAAATTCTTTAACCCTCTTAATCAGATTTTAGGCAATAAAGTTGCAGCAACTTTTGGTGGGGAGATTTATTTTTTAACCAGAGTAAACAGTGTAGGCGTTTATGAAATTGAAAGCACCGATAAAGAGTATCGAGATTTAGTGAACCGTGAATATCAAAATCAAAGAATATATAATCTTTTCTACCTTTGCTTTGATGAAGTTTTTTATCAAATGAATTTCAGTCACATATTGCCAACCTGTTTTAAAGGTATTTGTTCCGACATTATCGACCGTCAAAATATTGGGTCGCTTGTTTTTCACCTAATAAAAAATTCAAGTGAGTTTAAAATACTGCAACCGAAGGCATTTCTTCGCGAAATTTTCTAGTAGGCGCCTCTTCCTGTTATAACCGCGGGGATTGTTAGTACTAATATTTTGAAATCAAGCCAAAAACTTTGTGTTCTTATATACTCTTTATCCAGTTTAAGTTGAACTCTAAAGGGAAGATCACTACGGCCACTTATTTGCCAAATACAAGTTAAGCCAGGCTTAACCATCAAACGTCTTCTTTGCTCTAGCGTATATTTTTCAACTTCACTAACTATTGGAGGTCTTGGCCCAACTAGACTCATTTCACCTTTTATAACATTCCACAGTTGGGGAAGCTCATCTAAGCTTAGTTTTCGTAAAATCTTTCCAACCCTAGTAATCCTGGGGTCTTTTTTTAATTTAAAGATGACACCGTCTTTAGACTCATTCAGGTGGTAAACTTGATTAAGTTTTGCCTCGCTCCCTTGAAACATCGTTCTGAATTTATAGAAAGTGAAAACTTCACCGTTTATTCCAACACGTTTTTGTTTGAAGATTATGGGTCCGTAGGAGTCAATTTTTATACAGATAGCAATAAATAAATATACGGGAACCCAAAAGGGACTTAGTAAAAAAACCACAGTTAGGTCAAAGCATCTCTTTGAAAAATGATAGGTGTTCTCCTTAAATAAAAAATATTGTTTTCTAATGAAGGAAACCGGACTAACTAAACTTGAGGGATCAGTATATCTCATACTTAATTGGTCGGTTATTGTCGGTTAATTCTTTAGAAAAATAATTGGATTCTAACTAAACTTTAGTCCTACTTTATATTCACCAGATAACTCGTCAATTTCAGCAAAAGAGACAGCCTCTGCTTTGAGGGGAGGTCGTTTCTCATTACCTCCTAAATTAGTGATGTTTACTTTGGTGCCCATTGGCACTTCATTTTCATCAAATACAATGAAGCTCAACCCTCCAACACTTAGATCATAAAGCTCGTAGTAACCTTTTTCTCCGGTATTTGGGCCGCTTGTAAAAACTATTTCAACTACTTGGTCCCCACTCGCCTTACCTCTTGGTGCGGATCTTATTGCGGTATAATCCTCAAGATCTTCCGGTAGGTCATCCTCTGTCATGACTTCCTCATGTTTTTCTTGCGATGAATGCTCAGGGTTAAGCTTTTCATTTTCGATAAGTATTTGATCATGCCCATCCGTGTGTTCAGCTTCAGCAGGTTGAGGGGATTCTTGTGTTGATTGATCTACTTGTTCAATATTATTTTCAGAGGATGCTTCCTCGAGCTCTTCAGTGATTTCTTTCGCATTATCAGAGGAGGTGGTCTTTGTGCCAAATGCCCTCTGGAACTTTGGGTCACTAAGTTCAGGAAGAATTATTTTTACGTTCTTTGCGCTGATAATGTTTACTTTATTAGGAAAGCGAAGGGTTATTTTTGTGACGTTAAGCTCTTTTATAGAGGCTTTAAATAAAATATTTTTATCAGGGTTAAAGCAAAATAATTCGGATTCTTCTCCAAAATTCTCAACTAACTTATTTCCAGAAGTAAGGTCTATAAAAACAACTTCTTTTTCGACAAGGTTTGAACTAAGGATTCCTGTTACAACTCTTACTCTTTCCTCTCTAGGAGATTTTTGTTTTCGCCAAATAAGGAATCTACTGTTATTTGCTTGGAGCTCATGAAATATGTCGAGTATTTCAAGCTCATTGATTACAACCTTTGTGTAGTCTTCATTTTGGCCATTTTTTGATAAGTCTTCTGCTGCCACGTCTTAAAATCTCTTAATTTAATTTTATTCTTAATAATAGCGTGAAATGTGAGTATGGAAGTTAACGAGGAAATAAATTCTTAGAAACAAGTATAATTGGGTGTTTTTGCCTCAGTTAGGCAAAAAGTAGGGGAAAATGAAGTCTTCTTATTAATGATGATGAGGATCTTCACCCGGTTTTACTACATCTTTGTCAAAAGCAGCATTAGCAAAAATCATAATGATGGGTAATGAAGCCCAGCTTCCCAAAAGTAATAACGCAACCCATAAACTTTCACTCATATCAAAATCCTAGTTTTTTAGATTATTATAAGGAACTAAACCCGATTAAAAAAGATGTCAATTACTCGATTTTAGATTGAAATTATTTTTGGGTTAAAATTTTCTGGCATAAGCGCCAAACCCTGAATTTTGCTATTCTTAAGCCTAACCGAGTCTAGATTTTTCAGGAGTCTTTTGTGGAGTTTACATTTAGAAAGTGGAGAAATCTTAAGCAAAAAACCACTTTATCTATTATTTTTCCCTTAGTTTGTTTCTTTGCTCTATCAGTGATTGTCCTTGGTAGCAGGTATAAAGACATGCTCTCAATGACTAAGTCTCATAAGTCCTTTCTTATGCAAGTGGCAAAAAACGATGCTTTAACTGCTATTGCGGCAGAAAAAGCGGCGATGCGTCAGTATTACCTAGGTCTTATAACGGTTTCAAAGTTTGAGGAAGTGAAAATAGAGACTCAAAAAGCGCTTGAGGGTTTTAGCTCTTCTGCGTTGAGAGTCATTGGTGAGGAAAATATTTTAGATAAAAGAGTGAGTGTGCCGCTTTCCAATTTAAGGTCAGATGTCTTGTCCGGTCAAAAAAGATGGCCAGAGGTCAAAGATCGAATGGAAAAACTTTCTGTCACAATTGAGGAGTTATCTAATAAATATAATTCACAGAACTTACTACCTGCTCAATATAATTGGATACAAAACTTTGAGGCTCTCTTACGTTCTTATACAAGCTCAGAGACTCTAAGAAATGATATGTCTTACATTGTTCTGAGGGATATGCCTTTAAATTCAGAACAATTTTCAAATTTAGTAAGAAGTCTTGAAAGAGCAGATTTTTTTCGAGAGAAGCTGTCCTCAAAATTTAACGTTAACACTAATAGTTTTAACTTTTTTTTAGGCCAACAAGTTGGACTGTGGAAAAAATTGCTAGGTCATCATAATGTAATTAGAAATAGTGTTGAGCAGGGTAGGTACGGTGTTGATATCAACAAAATGACAGCTTCATTTGATAAATACCAATTAAGCATTAAGGGTGGTATCCAGGCATATAGAAGGTTTATAAAAAAACAAAGTCGGGCAATGCTGGAGAAATCAAGAAGAATGCTTTTATGGAATGGCGCTATTCTAGCGATCTTTTTTCTTTTATCGGCAAGGCTATCCGTAACATTTTCAAGGCGCGCATTATATTATTTGGCCACAGAGATGACCGGCCATGATATCAAAATAATTTCAAAGTCTGGTGGCCGTAGAGCCTGGAGTAAAAAAGTAATTTTACTAAGTGATTACCAAAATAATTCTCAAAAAGAGAGCTCTGATCAAAAAAATATTGCTTAAAAATCAAGACAGAAAGTAACAGGTCCTAGGTTTTGGATTTTTACATCCATAGAGGCTCCAAATGACCCCGTCGATACAAAAACTGAATTTCGAAGTTCTTCCGTAAATTCATTAAATAAGTCTATAGCTTTCTCTGGGTTCATTGAATTATCAAAGCTGGGTCTATTGCCCTTTAAACCTTTCCAGCTAAGAGTGAACTGACTTATGGCCAAAATCTCACCGTTAACCTCTGTGATTGATTTATTCATTTTTCCATTTTGATCTTCAAAGATACGAAGAGATAAAATTTTGTTGGCCGCTTTTTTTATTGTTTCAGAGTCATCGCTCTTTTCTATACATACAAGTAGAACAAGCCCAGATTTAATAACACCAACTTCACTACCATCAACTAAAACGTTAGATTTTCCGCTGCGTTGAATAACGATTCTCATTTTTTCTCCAAAAAAAAGCCTCACAAAATGTGAGGCTTTGAGTTTAATTTGTCTAGAACTCTTAGAAGTTTCTTCTCGTTGTTCTTCTTGTTTCGACTAATGGAGGAAAAGGCCCAGTTATTCGGCAAAAACCGTTAGACACAGTTACTCTGTCTCTTGAAACCTGCGTGGAATCGAATTTTCCAATTAGGTCATTTGTTCCAGGAGAGTATATATCTGCAGTGAAGATATTTTCTCTTGTTACATCCCTATATGTGACTGTTCTGTTTCCCCAAACTGTTCTGTTTTCATTTCGACAAACTCTTCTATTTCTTGGAGGGTAAGTTCTACATCTTCTTGACCCATCAGGGTAGTTTCTACATTCTCTTCTTGCAGGCGTCCTAACATTACGACAAACTCTTGTTGTTCTTGTTTGAGAACATCTCTCTACAGCGGTATAAGTTTCACTTTCAAGCGTTCTTCTGTCAGCGAAAAGATCAACATCTATAGGTTGTTTAAGTTCTCTTGAGCTTAATTTTAATTCACCATATGTTCTTGGCAGTTTAATTCCACGAGGAACTTTAAACTTAAACTTCTTATTTAATTCAGGAATTACTAATTGAAATTTTCTCTTAGATTTTAGTTTTAGTTTCGCAGCAAAGTTACCTGGCCTTAACTCAACAACTTTTCCTTTATTGTCTTTAAGTTTGATAGTGTTTAAAACATCAAGGTTACCTTGCTTGGTTTGGTAACAACCCACCATTGAAATGCTCAAAAGCGCCAAAAGAATTAGTTTCATTTCCTTCCCCTTATTTATGAAATATGCCCTAAACCTACCTAAAAGATTTTTATTTAACAATTAGCGCAGTCCCCAAGTGATTGATACTTCGTTCCACAAGAAAAAATTACAGCAGTATCGGGGTAAAATGGTGTCAAAAAGATCCCGAATTTAAATACATACGGAGTCATTGGATGCTAAAAAGCTTAACCTCATTAATATGTGCCTTCTTCTTATGGACGGCGGCCATTCAAAATATTTTTGCCTGGGGAAAGTCCTTACCATCCACTTCCTTAAGTAATGTTGTCTTTAGTTCAGCCGTAGCAGATGAGGGAATAGTCCTCAAAGATCTAGAAAATTCAAAATCGAAAGTGGGAAACGAGGGTTTTTCAAACGAAGCATGGGAAATTTATATTATTCATGTTCTTAATATGGCGTTGGCCTTTTGGTACGCCATGGCGGGTAGTAGGTGCTCGATTCCAGGATTGAAATGTAATTGGTTAATGATTGTAACTGCTGCTACTGGAATGATTCATATCGTCGGTGAGTTTGTCCTATGGATTATGATGTACTTCGTGAAAGCCGATTATGAAAATCAGTTAGCAAAACTAAAGTCGAAGTCTGGAAAAAAAGGTCTTGAAGTAGAGGCATTTAATAAATGTGCTTCAGTGGAAGAGGATGAGGAAAAAGTAAAGTGCCTCGAAGAGGCTGGCGTTGAGGAGGGGCAGGGAAGTGTTCAACTTGAAGTTTTAAAAAAGCTCATTGAGTTGTATGAGGATCAAAAGTTTGCACTTGAGTTAAAAAGATATTTTTTGATCGCTGTGGAGGCGATGAATGTACTTATAACAATTATGGAGTATGTCGACGCTGCAGGGGAAAACATGAAGGATTCTGCGGTTATTACCTCAACTCCAGGACTTGGAAAATTTTGTGCACTTCAAGCTGCAGCGAGTGCGAAGACTCCTGCCGGTGCAATATGTTCCCCTTTAGATGCGGCCTGCGCAAAGGCATTGAAAGCAATAACAGCAGCTGAAATAGCGTATATCGGATCAACTCAAGCACCCGTACCTACAAAGGTAAAGTGTGGTTTAGCAAAAAAAGTTGAAATGAAAAAAGTTATGAAAGTGCTTGCTGGTTGTGCAGCAGCCTGCTGCTCTCAGGTTTCGGGTTTCGCAGCAATTACCCTTACGTTAGATACGGCGCAAAGAAGAACCTGTGAAGGGCTCGCGGAAGCACAATCAAAGCTTGAAGAGGCCAAAAATCAAAAAGATAAGTATGATCTTGTGAAAAGGGGGAGCAAATATTTTAATTACTCTCAAAAACTACAACTTGGAGCTGGCTTCGCGGGAGGTGCTGGTGTTGCAGGTTCAGTCGGTAAGCTGGGACTTACCTTATTTGATGATGAAGCCGTAAAGCTCTCGGAGAATATCACCTTAGCAAAATCAAAGTTGGCTTCTGTTAAGTGTAGTTACCCTTGCCAGCTTAAGGCTCCTCCCATTGTTTTTCGGTCATTACCTCAAAAGAAAAAGTGGTATTCAAGTTTTATTGATATTGGCAAGAACTTGCTTTTACCTAAGAGTATAAGAGCTGGTTCTGTTGCGGACTTTTTAGAGGAGGAACTAAGAGTTGTTGTTGTTAGTCTTTTGGTTATTGTGACTATTGTTTTTCTTGCCATCGATGTCACCGCTGACAGTTGGTTTTATACTCCACTCCAAAGGGGAATCTTTTCTACCGTTGCAACCGTCATTGTTGGTTTTCAAATTGCTCAAAATGAATCTGCCCACACGACTGTCGTAGATAATATTGCAAAGCTTAAGCAACTTTTTAAAGAAATTGAAGCAAGTATCTCAGTTCCGACAGGCCTGAACAATAATGGTGAGAAATTATTCCTCGACGATAATGTAGGAAGGGATTTTGAACAGGAATTTTTGCAAGATTTTAAAAATACTCAATTGGATAAGGAGCTTCCATGCATTGGAGGAGAGGCTCCGGATGGTAAAGGAGGATGTCTTAGTACCTCCAAAGGTATTGGAGATGCTTTTGCAAAGATTGGACTGGAGGATATTGCAGGAATTAGAAGTGATCTTGTAAAAGTGGGTGATGAGTTATCGGGGCGAAGAAATGTTAATGCCGAAGTCCTAAGTGGATTAGGAAGTATTGGTGAAAAACGGCAAGCTTTGAAAAAGCTTTTAGAGAAAGCAAAGTTGGATTTAAATCGCACAAGAGAAAATTTAGGTCTTGATGATATTGATACAGATGCAGCTGCCAAGGGGTTACTTGATACGTTAAAAGCAAACACACTTCAAACATTAAAAGATAATAA
>MDTG01185238.1_pt1 | contig 24115 bp, 20 predicted proteins | sample 811421 | NCBI WGS metagenome assembly MDTG01 (sample SAMN05326645, study PRJNA326480) | marine metagenome | isolation source: seawater | place: Pacific Ocean: South East | collected 2011
AAGTTAATGTAAAATAAACTAAGGTCAAAAGGTTAGCCCATATCTGAAAAACAAGGGGTCGGCAGTTCGATTCTGCCTCTGGCCACAGGGTTTTTTAAAAAGTTAGATACTTTAGTCTTCAAAAACTATATTGTAATCCGGACCGATAGGATCATTATTTTGATCTAGTTTATTTGGTAAAAGCATAACCTGATTAGTAGTAAATTTAGCATTTCTTGAGAAAGTCAACTCTATCACACTTGGAAAACCCCGATAAATTTTTGCATAATTATTTATGTGAAGATGTATTAGTTTTAATTCAAATTTGTTAATAAAATTTTCTATTTTGGATTTATTTAAATGGGCATCGTGCAATTCAATTACTAAACCACTAATTTTATCTTGCGAATAAATAAGGAAGTCAAATATGCCATATTCACTTCCTTCTATATCTATTGAAAAAAATGAATTTTTGTCAACATCATTAAATAATTCTTCACAGCTTATAAATTCAGCTTTGTAACCATAAAATTTATAAAAATTATTTTGAAAATCATTATTTAGTCCTGAATTTATAAATTTTTCAACATGTTTTGTGTTCTTATGGGAATAAAATTGTACAAAGGACAAGAAGTCAATAAGCCTATTTACAACTTTGTTTAATTTACCAACACTAGGTTTCTTTATAAGATTCCTAATCCTTAATTTTAAGTTTTTTTTATAATATTTAAAACCAACACTACCGTCATAAGAGGTAATTTTTATTTTTTTTAATTCTTTTTTGAAATTTTTTTCAAAAGAAATATCAAAAGAAACTCCTAAAGAAATAAGATTTTCGGTATTTTTAATATCTTTTTTAGAAACTAAATAGCCTCCATCGTTATTTTTACCTAATCTAACAAGGTCAGTTACCTGATAGGGTTGAAGGAATTTAGGAAAAGAAATTTTGTTCATAATGATAATTAAGTTTACCTAATTAAAAAAAAATATACTTTAAGAATTTTATTTAAAAAATGTAATACATATATTGAAGTAATGAAATTAGTTAAGTTTTATTGAAAGATTTAATTAAATAAGAATTACAATATTATAAATTGAAAGAACTTTACAAATCTACTGATCTATACAAATACTATTTGGACTCGCCATTAAGAAGCGTTAAACATTCTTCATATTTTCTTACGTATGAAAATCTTTTAAGCCATTATAAGAACAAACAAATAATATTTGTTGAAGTTGGAATACATAACGGAGGATCTCTGTTTATGTGGAAAAATTTTTTTGGAGATAATTCTCGAATTATCGGTATTGACTTAAATCCTGAAGCCAAACAGTTAGAAAATTATGGGTTTGAAATATTTACTGGCAACCAAAGCGATAGTACATTTTGGAAAGAATTTTATAAAAGTGTTGGAAATATAGATGTTTTACTTGATGATGGTGGTCATACATATGAGCAGCAAATAATTACTGTTTACAACTCGGTCGATCGTATTAATGATGGCGGAATGATAATAGTGGAGGATACACACACTAGTTATTTTAAAAACTTTGGATACCCGTCTAAATATACATTTACCAAATGGGCCTATAAAATTGCAGATAATATTAATGCTAGGTCTAAAAAAGTAAACCTTAGAAATCCATTATTTATGGATAAAGTATTTTCAATAGAATTTTTTGAGTCTATTGTTAGTTTTAAAATTGATAGAACTAAGTGTTTTGATAGTACACCTACTTCAAATGAGTCTGAAACTTTAAATCTTGAAGATTATAGGTATTCAAAAACTAAAATAGAAACATTTCTTGAAAAGCTAATAAGATTTGAAAAAAAGTATTCTTCAACTGTAGATAGAAATTTGCTTTTAAAAATTTTATTAAAAGTAAATTCAACAATTTATATTTATATACAAAATATTTTCAATAAATATAGAGCATTCAAATTAAGAAAGCTATTTTAGTACTTTTGTAATTTCTATAAATTTAAAGTCTAGAATAAACTGTATGTTCGGATTTACAAGTTCATTATCAAAGTCTAAGATTTGTTTTGCAAAATTAATAAAGGAAACAGAATAATCAAAAAATTTAATCTTTTATATTGTCATGATGAAGGTTATAATTTGCAAACCTTTTTATCAATAAATTCAGTTCTAAAAAATTCTGAAACTTCGTTATTTGATATACACATTCTCCATGAAAACCCTGACACATTTTCAAGTTATTATGAAAAATTAAAAATCTCACCAAAAATAAATGAAATATTTTTATACAAATTTAAAGACATTAACAATTTTTTTCCAAATATTAAAGGAAAACATGTTTCGGCCGCTACATACTATAGATTGTTTATTCAAAATTATCTTCCTGATAGTTTAAATAGTTTGATTTATTTAGATTCAGATGTAATAGCAATTAAAAATGTAGATAAAATATTTGAAAAATGTGAAAGAGAAATTTTAGAATCTAAATTTACTATTTATGTGAGTACAGAGATGGTTAAACTAAATGAAAATCATGATGTATTTAAAAATTTAGAACTGGTCGGAACTAATTATTTCAATGCAGGAGTAATGTTTATTGATTATAAAAAATGGAAAAATAAAACATCTATTAATAAGTTTTTAGACCTTATTGAGTTGTACAAGGAAAAAATAATTTTTTGGGATCAAGATGTTTTAAATAAATTTTTTGATAATAATATTTTGAAATTAAGTGACAATTTAAACTTTAGAGTCTACGAACCTGTTGACTATACCCGGCTAGATTCAGATGCTGTTTTGTTGCACTATTCTGGTAATGCTAAACCATGGACTATTCAAGGTGGATACAAGAGGTCTTCCCAGTTTTTTTTAGATAACTACAGAGAACATTATCCTGATAAATTTTATTTTGAATTAAATAAATCTAGATTAGAGTCTACAAAGCTATTAATAAAGTTGTTATTAAATAATGACTTTTTATCTATAAAATATAAATTTACTTATTTTATAAAAGCTTTAGAAATTATATTAAGTGGTAAAAATAAGCAAGATGTTTTTTAAAAAAATAAAGTTTAATGAATATTTTTTAATACTTTCCTTTGGATTATTTGTTTTTTTAACACAGTTTTATTCAATTGGAGTTGAAGTAATCAATTGGGACGAATCAGATTTTATATTGATGGGTTTCAGTTTTTATAATGGAAATTTGCCATACGTTGAAGTCTGGGACTTAAAACCACCACTTCATTTTTTTTACTTAGGAACTGTTTTTAAGTTTTTTAGCCCTTCATTATTAACCGCAAGATTAGCTGGAGATTTTTTGATTTTTATAACTTCTATTTTCCTATATTTTATTTCAAAAAAAATATTTAGAAATTATGAAGCTGTAATGGTTTCTGTACTATATATTTCTTTAGTTAGTTTCGAGTTTGCACAACCAACTATGACAGAGTATTTATCAACGCTGTTTGTAATTGTTGGAATGATATTTTATGAAAATAATAATTCAAAAAGTATTTTTGCCTCTGGATTATTTATAACCTTAGCAATTTTTACTAGAACCAACACTGCATTTGTATGGATGTTTTTCATTCTGTATTCTGTTTTTGTTAAAAATAGGAGAGGTAATTTAAAATATTATATTTTAGGAAGCGGAGTACCAGTGATAATTCTTTCCTCTCTGTACTTTGCTGAAGGTAAAATTATAGAATTTTATTATTCAGTTTTTTTAATCCCCCTTGGAAACACCCTAATTAGAGAGAACATTGTAGAGGTCTTTATGTCCTCTTATAAAGGAATATTTGTAGATAACATATTTTCAATCCCTACATTTTTTTTAATATTTTTAATATTATTTTCTTTAAGTCTTTTTAATCCTAAATTTAGAAGCAAATTATTTGATGGTCTTCCATTAATAAATTTATATGTATATGTTTTTTTATCCCTAGCAATATCAATCCTTGTAGGCGGTAGGTTTTATTATCACTATTTGATACAATTATTTCCATTTTTGTCTATTTTTATAATTTTTGTTATTTCTAAAATATTAAACTCAAGTAATGCTGCTTATTTATTTCTAATATTCTTAATTACTTTTAATTCCTTTTCCTTAATTTCTCAGTCAATTTACAACATTCAAAATTATCAAAATGTTAAACAAAATTATAAATTACAAAAAATTTCTAAACTTATAGACGCTAATGAAGAGCTTCTGGCATTGGATAATCATTTAGTTTACTTTTATTTAGATAAACAGCCAATCACCCCAATTGTTCATCCAAATATTATTTTTAAAGATGATGAATATGAATTGCTTATTTCATCACTTGTTAAATTGGGATATATTAATGAAAACCAAAACCAAATTATCTTAGACTCATATCCTAAATACATAATTTGTGAAAATTTCTGTTATGAATATATTAATCCTATTTATTTTGAAAATTATAAACTAATTACTGTGATCGATAAGGTTAGACTATTTAAGTTAAAGGGTTAATTAAATGATTTCATGTCCAAACTGTAATTTGACACCTGATTATCTCCCAAAAGATAAGGAAGTGAGTTATTGTTCTGGCTGTAAACACTATATTTATAATCAATTAGAAAATAAAGATGTATTATTTTCGCACGACCATGTGGGTGATTATCAATATAAAACAAGAAAAAAACAATTTAAAAAAGTTTTTGATTTCATCTTAAGTAAAGATTTAAATTATAACTTTCTTGAAATCGGTGCAGGCTTTGGTGGTTATATTAATTACGCTAATAAAAAAGGATTTAATTGTACCGCAATTGACATAGATGATTATTACAAAAATCAATATGAAGAATCAGGAATTAAATTTATCAAAGCAGATGCAAATGAACTTGATATAAATATTGATAGCAATGTAGTAATCCTTTCTCATATTGTTGAACATCTTGAAAAACCAAAAAAATTATTGAATTATTTAATTAATCAAAACGTAGATTATTTAATTATTGAAGTTCCAAGTTCTCATGGGATGATATTTAAATTATCAAAGCTTTTTCTTAATTTAAATATATTTTTCATTTGGAATAGATTATGGCAAAAAAACTCAAATTCACCTCATTTACATTATTTCTCAGATGAATCTATGTATGAAATGTCGAATGATTGTAGATTCAAAATAGAAACAACAATTGGTTCTAGATTTGCAACTTTAAGAGGGAGTTTTCAGCGGACCTTAACTACTGAAAACTTGATTACTTCATTGATTTCAGTAATTGTCATACAAATTTTAGAGCTTTTAAATCATCTAACTAAATGCCCTGAAAACAAAATATATATTCTTAGAAATTTAAATAAAAAATAAGTCTAATTTTTAATTGAAGTCTTTAAAGTCTGATATAGCATTTTAAAACCATCTTTTATTGGCTTTACGGTACTTAAGCTATCTTCATTGATTAACTTAACAGGAACTTCAATAATTTTTAAATTTAACTCATGTAGTTTTAATACTATTTCTGTATCTATAAAAAAATGTTCTTGAGTCAGAAGACTGGAAATACTCTTTAATTTATTTGTTTTTACTACTATTGATCCATGTGTATCTTTATAATGCAACTTTAACAAAATCTTCCTTGTCCAAAAAAAAATTGAACTATAAATTTTTCTACTTTTTTTTCTTTTAATTTTACTCTGAGGGTGACTTTTTGACCCGAGGTAAGCATCCGAAGCAAACTGATCATTTATTGCTTCTTGTAAATCAGTAAATCCAAAAGGAAGGTCAGCTCCAGTAATCCAGCACCAGTCATATTTTATTTTTGGTATGGCAGTCCTTATAGCATTCCCTTTGCCCTTCTTAGATTTAAATAACTTTATATCAAGTACGTTTAAGTAATTATTTTGAATTTCTTTAATTTTTTTGTATGAATGGTCAGTAGATTCATTCTCAACCACTATTATTTCACAAATATTATAAAGATCTGATTTCGATATTTGCTTGATTGTATCTTCAATAATATGAGCTTTATTGTGAAGTGGCAGAACAATAGTTAATTCTTTCAACATAAATTTAGATTAGTAAATTTGAATCAATATATTTTGTTAAACCTTAATATTTATTTTTTAACAATAAATGCAACAGCAGGAACCAAAAACTCCCTTAAAATAGGAATTCTACATAAAAAATGAAATCTTAAATGAGTGTCTTTCATATCTATTATTTCAAATCCTGATTTTTCAATCATTTTTTTCATTTTTTTAAATGTGATTTTATACAGTGAGGCCTCTTCAAGTGAGTTATATTTTACTTTTTTATTAAAAAATAAATTCCTTAAAAATTTTGCTAACTTAAAAGGAAAAATATGAAATGGTTTTAATCCATGACCTGCATGAGGATTAAACCATGGTGGTATTACAAAATAACCATATCCATTATTTTTCATAATTCTAAATATTTCATCAAGAGATGCTTGTTGTTTTTTTGGCTCAATGTGTTCCATAACGCCTCTAAACAATACTAGATTAAAATAATCATCTTCAACAGGCATATTGTGTGCCTCAGCATTTATAGTTTTCCAAACATGATTTTGTTTGAATGGGTCTAAGTTTATTACATCGCATTTGTAATTTTCTCCAAGAAATTTAGAGAATTCACCAGTTGACCCACCTACGTCTATTATTTTTAAATTTGCTTCTATTTTTATATGATTCGAAATGTCATATATAAATATAGAAGCAAAATACTCCCTCATAAGAGTGTAATTATTACTTTTGTACCTCTTTAAAGCAAAAAACAAAATATTTTTGTAGTGATTAAAAAAATTTAAATTATCAATATCTGCCATTGAACAGCCAATCAATAGTCTTAACTGAATTTATTTTAAATAATAAATATAAAAAAATTGTCAAATAATTAAAATTTAGAATATTGTTATTAATGTATTTCATTGTTTAAAATATTCTTCATCATATAAAGGTAGTATTACTGATAATGAAATATTATTTTTCTCCATTAATATATTATAAATAATCAAAATACGGTAATTACGCAATGCTAGAAAGAAATAAAAATCTATTTGTAATAATTTTATTTGCAGTAATTGGAATTATTGGTATTTATAATATTTTGCACTATGACTCAATAGAAGGGTACGATGCAGAGGCTCATTACAATTATATTGATCACTTTTCAAGATATTTACCATATGAAATAAATTTACCGGATCGTGATAATTCAAGAGAATTTTTCAATCCACCACTCGGCTACTTAGTGCCATCAGTTGCTCAGGTAATATGTCGAAATATTATTAATTCGAAGACTTTGCTTGAAGATTGTAGACCGATATATGGTACCTTAGCTCAAATAACTCAATTAATTTTATATATGCTCACAATATTTATTAATATAAAAATACTTAATTTGTTCTTCGATAATAAAAAAGAGATAAAATTTGAATATCTAATATTAGCTTCTCTAATGGCAATTAATTATAAAACCATTATTCAAATAAGAGGTGAGCCGTATATTTTACTTTTTCTTAGCTGTTTACTGTATATCTTTCTTCGTGCTGAAAAGCATGCTTTTGAAGTAAATAACTTGAGTGTTGTTGGGTTTGGTTTATGTATTGGGTTGTTGGCTTTGAGTAGACAATGGGCATTTCTTTTATTTCCAGCTTTTTTTATATTGATATTTTTTGTTAGTGCAATCCAACGATTAGCGTATATCAAATTTATTTTTAAGTCATTTTTCCTAGGTTTCTTAATATCATCATGGTATTATTTTTCCCTTTTGTTTAGATTTGGCTCATTTACAGCTTTTAATAAGGAGCCAATTGGATTTAGTTTTTCGAACCAGCCTATTAATTTTTATATTCCCAATCTTTCAGATATTTATTTACTATTTACAAAACCTATTAGACCAAATTTTAGCAATCAGTTTGTAAGCATTCTTTATTCTGACTTTTGGGGAGACTATTGGGGCTACTTCTCCTTTACGAGTAGAAAATTAGAAGAAGGAAGAAATCAGTTATTGATTGGTGACTACCTAGCAAGAGTAAATATAGTTTCTTTATTAGTTACATTATTTTTAATTTACTGTTTTTTTAATTTTAGAAAACAATATCCAAAAATGGTATTCACAAGGTACATTAACCTTTCAATCATTATCTCATTTATTGGATACTTGTGGTTTTTGATAAGCTATCCAGACTTACCAACGGGCGATACAAATAAAGCAACTTATATGGTTCAAATTTTTAATCTATTACTAATTCCTGCTTCAATTAAATTAGTTAATTTAAGAGAGAGTAAGAATATTATGTATAATCCAATTATCTATTATTTGATATTTACATATTTTCACAACTTTTCTTCTTATTTATCTCACTTTCCATACAGGTTTTAGTTTTAAGTCTATAAACTTTTAATAAAATTTAATACTGTTGGTGTTATAAAATTTGATGATGAATTAAAAAATTATTTTGCAGACACAAATCATCTAGGTCAACTCATAATTTTATAATTATAATTTTTTTTATCACGAATAATTATTCCAATACAAATTATTAACGTAAGTATGGAAAAATATGGGTAGCGGGGAACTATTGATTCATTTTTTCTTCGAACTTCATTAATGGCAAACATTCTACATTCAACATAATTTGAATATTTAATATTAATCTCTCCTTTGTAAAGACATTTTTTGTAATAAGGATCGCTTGTATTAATCTTAAAAAAAGAATTTTTAAATTTATTTCTAGATAAAGATAGAGATTGACAGTCACTTTCTAAATCAGACATATTGCCTGATTTATGAACAAAATTTAATGAATTATTAAAAAATATTACACTATTCAACTCACAAAATACCGCAAATTCATTTCTTATTACTAAGCCTTCTGAAATCTCTTGATCATTCTGCTTAGGGTGCCCTCCTATAAAGAAAATACAAATTACAAAAACAACTGATAGAAGTAATTTTAATTTAGTAATTTTTTGAAATAAATGAGAACTTAAATATAAGAATGAAATAGAAAGTAAGAAAAATAAATAGAATGCTTTAAAAGTATCTCCCTTATATGGTGAGAAATTATTTCTAGGAAATCCAATTGCATTAAAGTACATAATAATGACACCAGAGAGTAGGGGTAAGTAAAGAAATTTTTTATGCTCTTTGTACTTAATTCCAAAAAATATTATTAAATAAAAAAATATTAGGCTTAAAAGTACTGCAACATATTTTCTTACATATTCTAATTGATCAACCAAGTATCCAGAGAATGGTCCGTTATACCTTATTTGCCTATCTGAATTAAATAATTCAGTATCACCACTAACAAATATTTTTTTTCTTGATGATTTAAAAAAATCTGTACCAAAGAATTGGTCAAAATAATCTCCAAAAGTATCAAGAATTAATATGTTCGAAATAGACTGGGCATTTTTGTTGTAGTTTTCTATTTCAGTTTTGTCGATCCATAAAGGTTTTTTTAAAACCGAATCTAAATCAACTTTAAAAATAATTGATTTATCAGCTTTAAAATCATACTCTTCTTCGTAAACTCTTTCATAAATTAAATTATCTGTGATTTTATAATTTTCATACTGAATAACTGTAAATAAAATAATAAAAGAGGCAACAAAAATTATAAAATTTTTAACTTTTATATTCTTTAGAATTTCATAATAAGAAATTAAAAAATAAACAATAGTCATTCCAGCAACTGATGCTTTTGTATTGCAAATTAAAGCTAAAAATGGAATCGCTTTGTAAATTTCATATATAGAACCATTTTTTAGATATTTTTCAAAGTAATAAATGGACCATGGAAAGAGAGCTAAAACAAAAATTTCAGGTTTCATAATGGCTCTTGCAAAAAGCGCTTGGGGAAAAAAACAATATAGCGAAAGGGATAAAATGATACTGTTATTTTTGAAGCCTATTTCTTTAAGTAGTTTAAAAAAACCAAGCAAGCTAATCAAAAATAAAATTAAGTTAAGGTTTTGCACACTTGATGAAATAATGTATTCTAGATTTCCAAAATCTATTAATTCAATTTTACTTTTTAATATCATTGTTACAAATAGGTAGTAAATTGTATTTTGACCATAATCTATTTCAACATTTAATCCCATAAAATAATTTATATAATCGTAGTATTTTGAAAAATCAGGATTTCTTGTTGTTATATAAAATAAATTAATCCAGCTTTGAGAAACAAATATAGAAATTAATAAAATTGAATTTAGAGAATATTTTTTAATTAGTTTCATTAGAACTTGTTCTAAATACTAAAAGGGAATTAATAAAGTAAAGTAGCAACCTAAATCCATCTCTAAACCTAGAAATCTGGGTTGAGCCATAAACTCTAGATTTGTAATGTACAGGATATTCTACAATTTTATTTCCTGAATAAGCTGCACTAAAAATTAAGTCAAAATCCCCAAAAGGATCATCTTTTGAAAGCATTTTTTGCCATCTATAGAGGTCTTCTATCAACTCTTTTTTGAATACTTTAGTACCACACAGAGAGTCTGTTAATTTATTTGAAATAACTATGGAAATGATAAATTGAAAAAATATATTTCCTAAATTATTGAGTTTTCTCATAGCGCCCTCTTCCATTTTGTAGACAAATCTAGTGCCATTTATAAAATCAGCATTTCTATTTTCGATTATTTCAAAGAAATCATTAAGTGTCTCTGGTTCAACGCTTATATCAGAATCTAGAATAGCTATCAATTCATTGTCAGTTTGTTTGAATGCTTCTAAGACTCCAGGTCCCTTACCTTTTGAAATCTGTTCAATTACTTTTATATTTATGTCATTATTTTCTTTTTGAATTTTGTATGCAACCTCAAGAGTTTGATCTTTTGACTCTGCGCAAATAAAGATGATTTCATAATTAGAGTTAAATTTAGGAATTCTATTAAATAGAGGTTCCAGGTTTAACTCTTCATTTTTAGCGGGAATTATTATTGTTTTAGAATAAGTAATTTTATTATGAGACTTTTTACTTAAAACAAGGTAGTTATTTATTCCTAAATTAAATCTAAGAAAAACTAACTCTAAAAGTAGATTTAACAAATTACCAACTTTAAATAATTTAAAAGGGAATAACTGTCTTCCATAATTTAAGATAACCTCAAATCCTGAGGATTTTGCTATAGAGTCTATTTTTTTATTTTGTAAATAAGAACGTGGAGGAGATGTTTTTTTAAGTTTAAAGAATTCAAGCATTAGCATAAATGAATTCCACTTTGGATTAACAGTAGTTATCAACAGTTTCCCATCATCTTTAAGTAGTGTGTGTAGCTTTTTTAATAACTTATAAATATCTTCAGTTAACTCTAAAATGTCAGTGATCACTATAAAGTCATAAAAGTTATTTTGTAAATTAACTAAATCTTGTTCAAAGTCAACACTGTTGTTTATTTCAATAAAATTTTCTGGATAATTTGTTAGATTAACAAAATTATTATTTTTATTTATAATATGTAGCCATGACTTATTGGAATTTATGTATCTAAAAATTTCATTCCGATGCCTCATATAATATGTTTTGGATTTAAGTTTCATTTTCTGACTCAATAGAGAGTATTGTAATAAATTAAATATAAATAAGGTCATTCAAAATATTTTTTTACTTTAAATTGTCAACAAACATTAGACTGTAGACTTAAAATAAATTGTAAAATATGCATAAAAGAACAGAAACAATATGTGGTGATTCTTCAATTATTCCCAACTTTGAAGAAATAGGTAATAATCCTAATTTTGTTTTTAATCCTGATCCAAACTTTGAACCTGTATCATTGTTCAATGAGAGTGGAAATACAGTTTCAGTAAATTCTTGGTTGGAATGTGCAAACTATGTTAATGGTGGGTGGACAAATTATCATTCGGACTTTTTCAATGGAGAGAGTTTATATTTTATTTTTGTAACTGGTAGTTTTTTGTTATACATTGTAAAAAAACGAATTTCATTTAATGATTAGTAATCTTACAAAATCTACAAAATTAAAAATATTTTTTTTAATTTCACTAGTCTTTGTTTCATTTAAATTTTATAAAATACCGGATCTGCCACCTGTGCCTCTAACTCCAGAAAATGCTGCTTTTTATCAAGAGAATTCATGTACATTCTCAATTATTGAATTAATAGGCCAAGTTAATCAGAATTATAATGTTGAATTTTATTCAAGCCCTGATGGTGCTACTGAGTGCAATGGATTAAATTCATGGATTGAGTATCAACCACCACAATTAGTTGAAAACGGCTGGGATGTATATAAGCCTGACAAAATAAAAGTCTGGATATCAAATAATATGCATTTTGATTTATTAGTCCAGTCATTATTTTGGCTTACTTTAATTTCGTTAATACCAAAAAAAACTCAAAAAAAAATAAAAATTAATAATTTCCTTGTTTTTTTAACTACTGCAATTTTTTATCTGCATTTATATGGTGAAAAATATTTCTATAAAACTATTTCAAGAGAGTATGATATTCAATTTTTTAGCTATGAATATAGCGGGGAGTTATATTTAGAAAATTACTTTTTGTACGGATATTTTTTCTCTATATTTGCAATAGTTTTTATATTTAAAGACCTTATAATTCCACGAATTGGCAATGCAGTAAATTATTTACCCTTTGTTTTTTTGATTTATGGCACTTATTCGACTCTCAACATTAACTTTTATTTATTAATATTTTGTTTCATGGGACTTGTTGCTGTTTTTAATCGACAGGTCAACTTTAAAATAGTTTCTGTTTATATTTTCTTTTCAATTATTTGGGTAATTAATTTTACAGAAAGTGATATTTTGTTTGATGTAGACAAGTTAAGAGGTTTTGCAAATTCAAGCCAGACATTACCCTCTTTGGTTTATTGGATAATAGTTTATTTATTATTCATTATTGGAGTAAATTTTGTCATTAACCAAGGTATTGAAAATTTTGATAAAAAATTGATAATTAGGAATTTTTTAATTTCCTCCTCATTTATTTTTATACTTGGTGTTATTTCTAGCTTTAGTAAGTTAGCAAATTATTTAATTTTCTATTTTTTTGGACTTAATAAATTTCCAATGAGAACTTTTCAAAGCATAGAAGGAAATACTTGGAGAGGAATTGCTCCAAGTGCGGAAGGCATGGGAGAATTTTTTGCATTCTCAATCCTCATAACACTTTTGTTTTTAATGAAAAATCAGGTAATTATAAATAAATATGAAATATTAATGCTTGGTGTTATAACTTATGGGCTTCTCAGAACAAATAATTTTGCAGCAATTATTTCTATGTTGATATTAGCTTTGACATTTTTTGTTTACAAAAGATACAAAAATATTAAAAAAATATTTCTTGTTTATTTAATAATTTTCACTTCTTTATCAGCACTTTATATACTTAGGTTTCAAGAATTTTCATATCAATATTTGAGCAGTGCAGTAATTTATGAGGGCGTTCAAGCTACTGAAATGAGTTATAAGTTTGTAACTAATCAGTTTGGTCAGACAGATCAAAAGCTAGGAAACTATAGACTTTTACTTGATCTACCAAATGAAGAAACAAACTTATCTACTTCATTAAGATATGTAATTGAAAATTATGATTCTGGAATAAATTTGCAGGGAATACCAAGTGTCAACTCGGTAGTAAATTTAAGTGCTTATTTTATTAATCGAGCAGAAAAGTGGGGTATATTTTTAGCAAAATATAATCCAACTCTAGTTGAATTCCTCTTTGGCTATGGCCCACAACAATTTAGTGAATATTATTTTGGGCACAATACAAAATATAACTTTGGTTTATTCCTTCCCCACTCATCGTTTTTAAATTATCTAATTTTTTAAGGCTTGTTTGGTGTCCTAGCATTGTTGATTTGTATCTTTATTTATCTAAAAAATTCTAAATTTCTTATTACAAAATACTTAGTTATATTTCTTATGTTAAATTTAGTAAAAAGTGATGCATTATTTTATCTTCCTAATTTAGTACTCTTAATATTTGTTCTTAATATAGACAAATTAGTTAAAAATAATTAGATCCGATATGCTTGTTAGACTATTTCAAAAAAATAAAGTTAAGATAATAAATTTGTTTATAATTTTTGGGCTGTTTACTGTTTATCAAGTTGTTGTAAATACATCTTATATACTTAAACCCTGGGAAGATGAATTAATTGCTTTAACCTCAAGTGTTAATTTCTTTAATAATTTAAATTTTTTACCTTCGAATTCATATGGAAACTTTAGTTATGCGTTAACTTCAGGAATCATCTCGTCTATCGGAGGTGTAGTAGGTTGGGAACTAACTGAAAGTTTTGCTTCAGCTAGGGTTATAAATTTCTTTTATGTTTTCACAGTTCAATTTTTAATGGCTATGTATATATTTAAAAGTAATAAAAATTTTAATCTAAGTTATCTACTTTTTTTTAGCGCTATTCAAATATTGCTTGTTCCATGGTGGTTTTCTACGATGTACTTAATTGGAGAGATAATCTCTACCTTGGTTTTTGTAAATGCATTATTTATTTTTAAAAACAATCCAAAACTATCTCTTTTCTTAATGGGAGTATCTGTGATATTTGGCAAATTTTTGATGATAATCCCATCTGTTTTCTTTCTTGCTTCAAAGTTTCGAATTAATGAAGTAAAAAAGAGTATATATACTTCTTCCTATTTTTTTATTCCTTTTATTTCCTGGTACATGCTTATCTATTTTAAAATTGGTTCAAATGAGTTTTTTGAATACCTAAACAATTTCTTTGGTACTTTAGCTAATAGAGAAGATTCAGGAGTCCAGAGTGTACTTAAATTAAGTTTAAATACAATAATTGAAAATCTTCAAAAATCAGAAGTATCACAATGGACCTACGCCTCAATACTTAGAGCTGCAGTTACACCAATACTTTTTTTAGGAATTTATTTTAGAAATAAAGAAAAACTTTTTAATGAATTAGGTGTCTCATTCACATCTGTGTTTTTAGGAATAGTAGGAACATATGGGTGGTTTTGGGCTTTAACACCTTTTAAATACATAAGACAATCTACACATTTTGTTTTAATTGTTGTATTTTTATCGTTTTATATAATTTTATTTACTGCAAGTTTGGATAAATTTTATAAACTTTTATTACTTGTGAATATTTCATTATTCTTATCAGATATTAAATTAGTTTTAGTTTTCAATGTTGTAATTTTTTTATATTACTTTTCTCTTGAAAATTTAAAAGACATCGTAAGTGTTGAATTTATTTTGATAATATTTCTAGTACTAAATTTAGTAAACATGAATTTAGAAGTTCAAGAAAAAGACAAATTTGATTATGAATTTAATTCATGCGTCCAGGATTTATTTAGTGAACAATGTACAGATGATTATTTGAGTGAGTCCACCAATTAGATTTTTAAATAAATATTTGTTTAAAAATAAACAGCTATAACATTGAGTTAGAACAAGCATTATATGATTGACAAGTTAAAAGTATTTTTAGATGATTTAGTAAAAGTTTCAAAAATTACTAAAGCTAAAAATAAAAAAATAAAAATAATTTCTCTTGCTTTTATTTCAAATTCACTTGTTTTCTTCGATATTTTAATAATTTTATATTTTTCAAGTATGTTTTCACAAGAGATTCAGTTCAATAATATAATTACTGATTATTTTTTAGAAAAACAATATCTTTTGCCATTAGTAATATTTTTGAGGTTTTTTTTCATTTATCTTGAAAAAATAATCACAATAAATTTACAAATTAGTGTTGAGAAAAACCTGAGATTACATTTACTTGAAGAAGTTTTTGTAAGAGGCAATGTATCGGTTTCTGATGCTTATTTTTATGTGAATACTCTAAGTGCTCAAGTAGGAGGCTTTTATTCAACACTCTCAGTTTTTTTTGGAAGCCTGATTCAAATAATTGTATTTTCAGGGTACTTGCTTCTTTCAAATTTAAATATTGTTTTGATTTTTGGAGGTGGTATTTTAATACTATTTATCCCTACATTTTTACTAACTAAACTTGGAAGAAAATATGCTCACATAGCCTATGTTTCTATGAATCAAATCAGTAAAGATATTGAGAAAGTTTTAGATAATCTATTCTTAATAAAAATTTTAAAGTTGGTTAATAAGGAACTGAAAAGCTTTGAAAATAGTTTAAGAACCTTTTACCAATCAAGAGTGAATGAAGTTAAAGTCGGAACAATAAATGCTTTAATGCCAAACTTCTTTACTTTATTTTTGCTTTCAATACTTATTGTTTTTTTTGATTTTATGAGATTTTTAACTTTTGACTTTATTGGAATACTTTTAAGACTTTTTCAGTCTTTAGGTATATTTAATAAAAATATTCATACTGTTTCTTCATACCATGTATATCTGGAGAGACTTTATGAGATTGAGTCTAATAAAGATAATATTAATTTTGATAATTTTAAACTTAAAGAAGTTAAAGATTCAAGCGTAGCAGTTGAGATTAAAAATTTATCATTTAGATATTTAGGAATGAGTGAAGACATGTTTCAAAATCTAAATTTAAAAATTCCAAAAAATGAACACACTATCATAACAGGACCCAACGGTTCTGGAAAAAGTACTTTATTAGGTTTAATGACAGGAATATTTTATCCTACCGATGGAGAAGTAGTTGCTAGGGTAAACAAATTTGGTTATGTTAGTGCTACGCCAATGATTCTGAATGCATCACTAAGAGATAATTTACTTTATGGTTCTGATATTGAAATAAGCAATCCCGAATTAGTTAATTTAGTTTCAAAATTTAAATTGTTTAATGAAGTTAATGCTAAAACTTTAGATAAACAAATATCAAATAAATCATTATCCACTGGGCAGATGCAGAAAGTTTCTTTTATAAGAGCTTTAGCATCTGGAATAGATCTCTTAGTATTGGATGAGTCAACGTCAAACCTAGACAATGAAACAAAAGAAACTATATTTTCAGTAATTAAGTCCCAGGACATAACAGTTATAAATTCGACTCATAATCCCGAAGATTTTAAATCTATAGATAATCAAATTATTATCCATTTAAATGATGATCAACGAACAATAGAATTTATTAAGCTATAGGTTACTAATTAATCCTATTTCTTTCGCACCTATTTTTGCTATATCATAGTTATCTTGTATGAATTCAAAACTCTTTTCCGAAACCTCGATAGATTTATCAATATTTGCTAAAACTTTACTAACTAATTGCTGTAAATTATCGGTTGGTTCAAATAGATAACCATTAAATTCATTTGTTATCAATTCTCTATTATTTGGAATATTTAAAACAACTGGAATACATCCAGCCGACATAGCTTCCATTGTGCTTTTAGGATTACCTTCAAAAAGAGAAGTTGAAATAAAAATTTTGTATTTTTGAAACTCTTTTTTAAGTTCGTTGTAGTTTAATTTTCCAAGAAAGTTGATTTTAACATTATATTTTTTAGAGAGATTAGTAAGTTCTTGTTTCAAACTTCCATCTCCGTATATATCAATTTCTAAACTTGAATTTTCAAAAGATTTAATTAGTAGAGGATAGTTCTTTTGACTTTCTAGCCTCCCTACAGCTAATAGTTTGTTCCTATACCTATCTTTAAAATTATTTTTTCTTAAATTTTCTACCCAATTTGGAAGCAACTCAATTTTCCTAGTTGTTTTAAATGTATTTAAAAACTTTTGGTCATCAATTGAAGATACCGAGTAAATATCGGCACTAGCTAAAGCAAATTTTGTCAAAATAAAATATAAAAATTGTATTAAAATTGGCTTGCTGTCTTTTTTGCTAAAAGTATACATGTCGTAACCTGTTCGAATAAACAATTTTTTCTTTGATAGAAATTTATACATTATTGGTACCCAACAACCCATTAATTGATTTTGTTTAATTAAATCTGGTGTTTCAACAAGTTTTTTTAACTTTGAAGCATAAAAAAAAGAAGAAGCGTATCTCAGTAATTTATTGTTGTATTTTTTAAAGATTGTATAAATAGGTAAGAGTTTTATTGCTTCTGACTCTTTAATGACTTCAAAATCAGAATCATCACCATAAGTAACTAACAAAAATTGATGATTGTATTTTTTATTCATATACTCAAAGTACTGTATTTCCCTATCAAGGCTTCCAGAATTTTTTAATGTATGAAGTGAATAGTCAAAAGTAAAAAAATACAGTATTCTCATCACTCCATAATAACTTATTTCTTTTAACAAAAAATATCTATTTGTTTATCCTGAAATATGAAGTAATGAAAAAACTTTTAATAATACATACTAAATATAGAAATATTGGCGGTGAAGATATTGCCGTTGCTAATGAGATAAATTATTTTTCAAAGTATTTTAATGTTAAAGTTGTACATTTTGATAATAGTAAAATTCAATTCAAAAATGATTTTTTAGCATTTTTAACAAATACCAATACTTTTAGTAATAAACAATTAAAAGAAGAGATAGATTCTTTTAAACCTGATTTAGCAATTGTTCACAATACATGGTTTAAAGCTAATCTTGGTATTTTTCAAGTATTAAAAGCAAACAACATTAAAACTTTTATAAAAATACATAATTATAGGTATTTTTGTACTTATTCTTTTTCTTCAAAAAAGCATTTAAGAGGTAATATAACTTGTCCTGCTTGTGGATTTAAGAAAAAGAAATTTCAAATTTTTAATAAATATTTTGACGAGTCTTATGTTAAATCCTTTGTAGCTATTATTTATGGAAAAAGATATATTGATATATTGACTGATAGTGAGATTCAGATTCTTGTTTTAACAAATAACCATAAGCATTTTATTTCAAAATTTCTCGGTTTAAATGACAATATCTATGTCTTTCCAAACATTTTAGAAGTTGAAATTAAAAATTTAAATTTAAGCTATAAGAATAATGAAGATTATTTAATTTATGCCGGGCGCCTGTCAGAAGAAAAAGGTGTAAGAGAGCTAATTGAAAATTTTTTAGATATAAAAATTAATAACCTAAATCTAAAAATTGTAGGTGAAGGCCCTGAGAAAAAATTACTAGAAGAACTATATAAAGATCACAAAAGAATTAAATTTTTGGGTTACTTAAATAATAATGAAGTCAAAAGAGAAATATTAGGAAGTCTAGCAGTTGTCACTGCGACCAAACTTTTTGAAGGTCAACCAACATTGTTGACTGAAGCAAGTAAATTAGAAAAACCATCAATTTTTCCAGATGCAGGAGGGATTGCTGAATTTTTTCCTGAAAATTATAATTACAAATTTAAACAATTTGATTATGATGACTTAAAAATAAAAATTAATAATTTGTATAAATCTGATAATTATAATCAAGTTGGAAAAGAAAATAAAAAATTCATTGATACCTACTTGGATGAAGAAAAGTTAATGCAAGATTTTTTAAGATTTGTTCAAACATGAGTTTAGATAGTACTGTCTCAGTAATAATGAGTGTTTACAACGCTGAGCTAACAATTAGTAAAAGCATAGATAGCCTTGTTATGCAAACATATAAAAATTTGGAGATTTTATTGGTTGATGATGCATCAATTGATGAAACATATAATATTTGTAGTGAATATGAAAAAAACTTCGAAAACATCCACTTATTTCGAAATAAAAAGAATTTAGGTCTAACAAAAAATTTAAATTTTCTTATTAATAAATCCAAAGGAGAATTTTTAGCGAGACAAGATTCAGATGATATAAGTGAAATATATAGAATACAAAAACAAATAGATTTTATTAAAAAATACAAACTTGATGGTTGCACAACAAGAGCAAAGATAATTCAGACTGGGTCTGTTATTCCAAAAAAATCTCTATATTTGCCTAAAAGATTTGTTATTAAATTTAAAAACCCTTATATTCATGGATCACTTGTTGTAAGGAAAACAGCTGTCAATAGCGTAGGTAATTATAATGAGAAATTTTATTATTCTCAAGATTATAAATTAATGCATGATTTATTATCAAGAGGTTCTAAATTAAAAATTATGAAAGAGTGTCTTTATCATCTAAATATGAATGAAAATATCTCAATAAACAAAAAAACAGAACAGCAATATTACGCAAATTGTGTTAAAAATAATATCGAACCCGAATTAATTGTTTAATGAAAGTTTATTTAAACTCACCAAAAGAAAATTGGATTGTAGATAGGTTTGTTAACGAATGGAAAAAATATAATAAAAAAAACTACAGTAGATTCATCAACACTTCAAGTATTGTCTGGATAATCTCTCCCTGGACATACAAAAAACTTTCAAAAAAAGCCCTAAAAATAAAAAAAGTCTTATCAACAATTCATCATATAGATGAAAACAAGTTTGATTATGAAGAGTTCAAGGAACTAGATGAATATGTAAATTACTATCATGTTATTTCAAAAAAAACTGAAACAAAACTCAAAACACTAACAAACAAAAAAATATTTTATGCACCATTTTGGATTGACTCTAAAAAGTGGTCTGAAATTGAAAACAAAAAAGAGTTAAGACGAAAATTTAATTTAAATGAAAAAAAATATTTAGTAGGTTCATTTCAAAGGGATACAGAGTCAAATAGTAATGCAGAACCAAAGCTAGAAAAAGGACCCGATAAATTTTTAGATATTATCTTGAAACTGAACCGAGAAAAAGAAAATTTACATGTAGTACTTGCAGGAAATAAAAGAGAATTCTTAATTAAAAACTTTAAAGAACATGGAATTTCTTTTACTCATTATGAAATGATTTCACAAAAAAAACTTAATGAACTTTACAATATTCTTAATTTATATATTGTATCTTCAAGGGTTGAGGGTGGGCCTCAGGCGATACTTGAATGTGCTTTAACTAAAACACCAATAATATCTACGGATGTTGGTATAGCGGGTGAAATATTGTCACCAGACTCTATTTTTAATATGAATAATTTTTCAGATGCTGAGCCTAATGTTGAATATGCATACAAAAAAGTACAAAAATTCTTGATTCCACAAGGATTCGATGAATTTTATAAAATATTAAGTGAAATATATGAAAATTAGTATTGGTTCAAAAATATTTGATGGACCATGGGGCGGTGGAAACCTTTTTGTTAAGAATTTTTCTGAATACCTTCAGAGGCATGGAGTTGATGTAGTTTATGATTTGTATGACCAAGATATAGATGTAATAATTTTAATGGATCCCAGAAAAAGCTCATATTCTTCTACATTCACACATGTAGATATTCTTAACTATAGAAAATATATAAATAACAAAGTTTTTGTAGTTCATAGATTTAATGAGTGTGACGAAAGAAAAGGAACCAAAGGCCTTAATAGGTTCTTAATTGAAGCTAATAATGTTTCAGATAAAAATATTTATGTAAGCAACTGGCTTAGAGAATTATTTTATCAAGAAGGCATTAAAAGAAAAAATGATGAAGTTATCATGACTGGAGCAAATGCAGAGATATTTAATGTTAAAAATTTTATACCTTGGGATGGCTTATCTAAGCTAAAAATTGTTACACATCATTGGGGAACAAATGTTAATAAAGGTTTTGATGTTTATAAACAGTTGGATAATTATTTAGGCGTCGAAGAAAATAATAATAAATATGAATTTACTTATATTGGAAAATTACCAGAAAATTTTTCATTTACTTACTCAAATCATATTGAACCATTAAGTGGATTAGAGTTAGCTAAAGAATTAAAAAAAAGCCATTTATACCTTACAGCTTCACGAAATGAGCCATCAGGAAATCATCACATAGAAGCCGCTCAATGTGGTTTACCAATTTTATATTTAAATAGTGGAGGAATTCCAGAATTTTGTAAGGGTTTTGGCATTCCTTTCGAAGAAAAAGAATTTTTATATAATTTGGAAGAAATGAGATCTTATTATTCTAAATATTCTCAAAATATGAAAAACTACCCGTTTAGTTCTGAAAAAATGTCTGAACAATATTATTTTTCTATTTTAAATATGTTGAAGGAGAAAAAATACATGCACGATATTTCTACATTGGAAGACAAAAATTTAGTTGTATCAAAAAGTCGTTATCTTATAAAAAGTTTTTTTGGGAAAATTTTTACAAGAGTATATTTGTTTTCTAAGTTATATAATTTAGTTTATAGAATAGTTTTAAAAATTAAACAAAAAGTCGAAATTGATAAAAATGAAAAATTTGATTAAAGAAAAAAGCGGCATCCTTCATGTAGCATACTTAACTTATTTTACTCTTGTTGTTCTATTTGGACGTTCTTTTACTGGTATACATTTTTTTGGATTCAGGCTTGGTGAATTAATGATTGCTTCGGGTGTTGTACTGTCTATATTTATATTGTTACTTCCTTCATTAAGTAAATATGTAATCCTTGGCAAAGGAAATTTAATAATCCATAAATTAATTATTTTGAGTTTTGTTTCAACTTTTTTTCTAACTAATGGTGATATTACAAATACCTATACATTTCAGAGCAGTTCATATGTTTGGACATTCTCATTTGTTTATATAAGCTATATTGTTCTTAAAAATTATAAGATCAAAAAGCAAACAGTTTATTTGGTAGCACTTTTTTTGCCGGCATTATATATCCTAAGTACAATACATTTTCCTGAATTTTTAATTCAATTTTTTAAAAACTATTCTGATAAATTTGATTTTGTTAAAGCTTCTGATTTGCTTGTAGTCTATGTAGCTTCAAATTATTTTATAAGTTTAGTGTTTCAAAATAAAAAACAAGATTTTATATATTTTTTATTTTCTAGCGCTATATATATTCCTTACCTTTTATTTAAAAGTAAGGGGGCTTTTTTACCAGCAGTAATTTTTATCTTTTTTAATTTAATTTATTTTTTTAGGTTTATTAGAACTCACAAAGCTTTCTCAACTTTAATTGTCATTTTTTCATTATTTTTGTTTTTGATTTCAACATTTCATATTTATGGAAATTTTAATTTTAAAAAAGAGGGTCAAGAAAATTTTCAAAATATTTCAATAGCAGATCCATCTAGTGTTGTAGATAATTTATCAATGTTGGTAAATGAAAAAAATACAGCTCAGATTTTTGCTTCATTTTATATTCTAGAGGGACGTTTATATTCTACGGAACAAATGGCTGACTGGAGATTACAAATTTGGCAAGATATATCAAGAGATATATTTTGGAATGCTGATTATTTTACAAACCAAAAAGGCAATGTATTAAGAAGTCAGAGTGATATCAGAACAGATATGTTTTATAAAGGATTTGGGTACAATGAAATTTTGCCTGCAATGAATTTTGCTGAAAGACAAGGAACTGACGGTTCAAATCAAAATCCTCATAATTTCTTAATCTACGCTCTTGGAAGAGGGGGCTTGTTCAATTTAGTATTTGTATTTCTGTTCCACTTCACTGTATTTTTGTATTTATATAAGAAAAATAAAGATTTCAAAATATTGCTATTTATATTACCAGTGTTAATGACATCCTTCTTTGATGCCTCTATGGAAAGTGTTCGTTTTCCATTTGTTTACTACACTTTTTTGTCCTTATTTTTAAATTTTTATGAAAATCACGGTAAAAATAAAAACCCAAATATTTTTTAAATTAACTACTATATTCAATATATGAAGAAAGCTCTAATTACCGGCATATCTGGTCAAGATGGTTATTACTTATCAAAATTATTATTAGAAAATAATTATGAAGTTCATGGAACATTAAGAAGATCTTCTTCAATAAATACATCAAGGATAGATCCATTAATTTCCCAATATTCAGAAAATAAACAATTAAACCTTCATTATTCAGATTTATTAGATTCTGCTTCTCTTAGTTTTTTGATTAATCAAGTGCAACCTGACGAAGTATACAATTTAGCCGCACAATCACATGTTGCAGTTTCTTTTACTACACCAGTTTCTTCTTCTCAAACAAGCACATTAGGATTACTTTCTTTGCTAGAGCCTATAAGAAAACTTGATAAAGAAGTAAAATTCTATCAAGCCTCATCATCAGAAATGTATGGAGGTGCTACTCAAGAAAAATTAAATGAAGAAAGTCTTTTTGATCCTAAAAGTCCTTATGCTGCAGGAAAACTTTTCGCACATAATATGAATAAAATTTATAGAGAATCTTATGATATGTTCTGTGTAAATGGTATTTTGTTTAATCATGAGTCTCCACATAGGGGAGAAACATTCGTTACAAGAAAAATTTCT
>MDTG01238443.1_pt1 | contig 24109 bp, 30 predicted proteins | sample 811421 | NCBI WGS metagenome assembly MDTG01 (sample SAMN05326645, study PRJNA326480) | marine metagenome | isolation source: seawater | place: Pacific Ocean: South East | collected 2011
CTTAAAGTCTCAGTTTCTATATTTGGTAGAGCAACACCAGTAGATTTAGAATTTAATCAAGTGGAGAAAAACTAGATGGCAAAAGAGATAACAGGTTATGTAAAACTTCAAATTAAAGGTGGTCAAGCGAACCCCGCGCCACCAGTTGGTCCTGCTTTAGGACAACGCGGCATAAATATTATGGAGTTTTGTAAGGCATTTAATGAAAAGACTAAAGCATTTATGGGAAAGCCTGTTCCAGTCGTTATTACAGTTTACAAGGATAAAAAATTTGATTTTATAATTAAATCTCCTCCGGCCTCTCATTTTATTAGAGAAGCTGCAAAACTAAAAAGCGGATCGAGTGAACCTGGTAGAGTAGTAGCAGGCACAATAACTATGAAACAAGCTGAAGCTATAGCTAAAGAGAAAATGAAAGATTTAAACGCTTTCGATATCAAAGAAGCTACAAAAATAATATGTGGTTCAGCAAGATCTATGGGCATAGAGGTTAAAGAATAACAATGAGAAAAAGATCAAAGCGATACAAAAATTTATTAAATAGTAAGGATAAAACTAAAAAAATTTCCACGAAAGAAATTTTGGAAATAGTCAAAAAAAATTCAAATTTAAAATTTGATGAGTCAATTGATGTTTCTTTAAGGATTAATTTAAAACAATCAAAAGGTGGAGATTTTAATTTAAGGACAGTAATTAAACTACCTAATGGATCTGGCAAAAAGGAGAAAATTGCAGTACTTTGTGAGCCAGAAAAATTTGACCAAGCTAAAAAGAGTGGAGCGGATTTAGTGGGGTCTGACGATTTAATAGATAAAATTGCTGCTGGAAAATTTAATTTTACAAAATTGATTTGTACACCTGGCATGATGGGAAAGGTGGGTAAGCACGGAAAGGTTCTTGGTCCAAAAGGCTTAATGCCAAATCCAAAATTAGGAACAGTATCTAATGATGTATCAAAAGCAGTAACTGAATTTAAGAATGGCTTAGTAGAAATAAGAAATGATAAAGATGGTAATTTAGGATCAACGATAGGAAGAAAAACTTTTTCTACGGAAAAATTACTAGAAAATTATAACTTTTTTATAGATAGTATTAAAAAAGAAAAACCCGACACAATCAAAGGTGAATTTATTAAAAATATTTTTATAACTTCCACAATGGGAATTTCTTATAAGGTTGGAGCTAAATAATTATATGATGGATAAACAAGCAAAGAAAAATTACGTAGAGGAAATGAAAAAAAATTTCACATCTAATGAGTCAGTTATGATAGCACAGTACCAAGGTCTAAACGTAAATGAATTAGATTCTTTGAGAAAAGAATTAAGAGAGAAAGGTATTTTATTTAAAATTACAAAAAATAGAATAACAAAATTAGCTTTAAAAGATACTCCCAAGAAAGATTTGGAAAAATATTTTACAGGGCCCACAGCTGCAGCAATATCCTCAGATCCAATTTCTACAGCAAAAATTTTAACAAAATTTTCAAAAACAAATAATAAACTCAAAATTGTTGCAGGTTTCATGGATGGGAAAGTTTTAGATCAAAAAGAGGTGTCTATAATAGCCACACTCCCATCTCTTGAGGAAGCAAGGGCTCAAATTGTGGGTATTTTGGCCACTCCTGCACAAAAATTAGTGAGTATTTTACTTGCACCTGGCTCAAAAATTGCTAATTTAGCGCGCGCAAAGAGTTTAAAAAATTAATTCATAGGATTAACAATGGCAGATTTAAATAAAATTATAGACGAATTATCAACTTTAACAGTTGTGGAAGCCGCAGAACTTTCAAAAAAATTAGAGGAAAAGTGGGGAGTAACAGCAGCTGCACCAGTTGCAGCAGCAGCACCAGGAGCAGCAGCTCCTGCAGCAGAAGAGAAATCTGAATTTTCACTTTTTTTAGCGGCAGCGGGTGATAAAAAAATTAATGTAATAAAAGAAGTTAGAGCAATTACAGGTTTAGGTTTAAAAGAAGCTAAAGATTTAGTTGAAGCAGCGCCAAAAGAAATTAAAGGTGGTGTAGCTAAAAAAGAAGCTGAAGAATTTAAGAAAAAACTTGAAGCAGCTGGGGCTAAAGTAGAATTAAAGTAAACAAAATTTAAGATCAAATTTCACTGTTATACCAGGCTAACAGTGAGGTTTATTATTTTTAATGCAGTTATCTTTTACTCAAAAAAAAAATATTAGAAAAAATTTTGGTAAACTCGTAGAGGGCTTATCTATTCCCAATCTAATTGAGGTTCAAAAAAACTCTTACAACGAATTCTTAAAATCAAAAACTCTTGAAGATCAAATGAGTGATTTATCGAAGGGAATTGATAAAGTATTTAAAAGTATTTTTCCTATAGAAGACGGTACAGAAAAATCAACACTTGAATATATTTCTTACAAACTTGAAAAACCAAAATTTGATGTTATCGAGTGCAAACAAAGAAGCCTTTCCTACTCAGCTGCTTTAAAAGCAAATCTAAGATTAGTTGTTTATGAAATAGATACCGAGAATAATACAAAACAAATTTTGTCAGCTAAAGAACAAGAAGTTTTTATTGGTGATTTACCTTTAATGACACCAAGCGCTACATTTATTACAAATGGTGTTGAGAGAGTTGTTGTGAATCAAATGCATAGAAGTCCTGGTGTTTTTTTCGATCACGATAAGGGTAAAACGCATGCAAGCGGCAAACTATTGTTTAATTGTAGAATAATTCCTGGAAGAGGATCTTGGTTAGATTTTGAATTTGATCCTAAAGATATTTTGTATTTTAGAATTGATAGAAAGAAGAAATTACCTATTACTACATTATTGTTTGCATTAGGTTTTTCTAAGGAAAAAATAATCAGTACATTTTATACATCTAATAAGTTTAATTTTAGTGAAGAAAACAAAATGTGGACAACAGAATTTAATCCAGAAAATTACAAGCGGCCAATTAAACTTTCACACGATCTTGTTGACTCTAAAAATAATAAGAAAGTTTTATCTAAAGGTGAAAAATTAAACTTTATAATTTCCAAGAAACTTCAAGAAAAAGGGTTAAAATCCATATTAATTTCTAATGAACAAATTTTAGGGAACTATATTGTAAACGAGATAAAAGATAAAAAAGGTGAAATTATAGTAGGAGCTGGTTTTGATATTACAGAAGAACAACTTAACAAAATGATTGAAAATGGAGTTAAAAATCTCGAGTTAGTAAATGTCGATCCTATTAACAAAGGACCTTATCTTTTAGAAACTTTAAAATTAGATAAAAATCAAAATAAGACTGAAGCTTTAAATGATATTTATAAAGTTTTGAGACCAGGTGAAGCACCTTCATTAGAAGTTGCTGAAGAAATTTTCAATAATCTTTATTTTAAAAAAGAACGTTATGATCTTTCTGAAGTAGGAAGAGTTAAATTAAATTCCAAACTAAATTTAAAAATTAGCAACAAAAAAACTATTCTTAGTTCTGATGATTTAGTCGCTATTATTCAATTTATGCTTGATCTTAGAGATGGAAAAGGTGATGTCGATGATATTGATCACCTTGGAAACAGAAGAGTAAGATCCGTAGGAGAACTTGTAGAAAATCAATTTCGTATTGGACTATTAAGAATGGAAAGAACTGTCAAAGAAAAAATGTCAACTTTTTTAGAAATTGAGTCTGCGATGCCTCAAGATTTAATTAACGCTAAGCCAATAACAACTTCTTTGAAAGATTTTTTCGCAACTTCGCAATTGTCCCAGTTCATGGACCAAACAAACCCATTATCAGAAATAACACATAAAAGAAGAGTTTCTGCATTAGGACCAGGCGGTTTAACAAGAGAAAGAGCTGGATTTGAAGTAAGAGACGTTCATCCAACGCACTATGGGAGAATCTGTCCAATAGAGACACCTGAAGGACCAAACATTGGGCTAATTAATAGTTTAGCAACTTATTGTCGAGTTAATAAGTTTGGATACATTGAAAGTCCATATAAAAAGGTAGTAAACGGAAAAGTAACATCTGAGATTAAGTATCTATCAGCTATAGAAGAAGAAAAATTTACTATTGCACAGGCAAATTCGCCAATTAAAAAAGATGGAACTTTTGAGGAAGAATTAGTTGCTTGCAGAAAAAATCTAAATTTCGAACTTTCGAACAGAGAAAATATTGATTTTATAGATGTTTCTCCAAAACAATTAGTTTCAGTAGCAGCGGCTTTAATACCTTTTTTAGAAAATGATGATGCCAACAGAGCTTTGATGGGATCTAACATGATGAGACAAGCTGTTCCACTTTTAAAACCAGAATCGCCATTAGTAGGAACTGGTATTGAAGCAGATGTAGCGTTGGACTCCGGAGTAACAATTGTTGCAAAAAGGAGTGGTGTTGTAGATAAAATTGATGGTAAAAGAATTGTAGTAAAAGTTACTGATGTTACAGACCTATCTCAGTCAGCTGTTGATATTTACAATTTATCTAAATTCCAAAGATCTAATCAGAACACTTGCATAAATCAAAGACCACTCGTAAAAGTTGGTGATATAATTAAAAAAGGAGATATCATTGCTGATGGACCAGCGACAAAACTTGGAGAGCTAGCATTAGGAAAAAATGTTACGGTCGCATTTATGCCTTGGCAAGGATACAATTTCGAAGATTCCATTCTTATATCAGAAAGATGTGTAACAGATGATGTCTTTACCTCAGTCCATATCGAGGAATATGAGTCAATGGCAAGAGATACTAAACTTGGTGCTGAAGAAATTACAAGAGACATACCTAATGTTAGCGAGGAAAGTTTAAGAAATTTGGATGAGTCAGGAATAGTTTATGTTGGAGCCGAAGTAAAACCTGGTGATATATTAGTTGGAAAAGTAACACCTAAAAGTGAAACCTCATCAAGCCCTGAGGAAAAGCTTTTAAGATCAATTTTTGGAGAAAAAGCGACCGATGTAAGAGATTCATCATTAAAATTACCGTCAGGAAGTACTGGAGTGGTTATTGATGTTAGAGTTTTTAACAGGCACGGAATAGAAAAAGATGAACGATCGATTGCTATAGAAAGAGCAGAAATTGAAGTTGTTCAAGAAGACAAAAAAGTTGAAGAAGAGATTTTAAATAGAAATATCAAATTAAGAGCAGTTGATTTATTAAATGGTCAAAGTATTAATAAACAATATAAGGATTTAAAACCTGGTACGACTTTAAACATAAATGACTTTGAAAACCTATCTTTAAAAGATTTATGGAAAATTTCCTTTCAAAAAAATGATCTGATGGAAAACATTGAAAAATTAAAAAACCAATTTGAAAACGCTTCAGAGGACATTAGATTGAGATTTGAAGATAAGGTTGCAAAAATCCAACAAGGGGATGACTTATTACCGACTGTGATGAAAGTAGTTAAAGTATTTGTCGCGGTTAAAAGAAGATTAATGCCGGGTGATAAAATGGCTGGAAGACATGGAAATAAGGGTGTCGTCAGTAAAATTGTTCCTGTTGAAGATATGCCTTATATGAAAAATGGAAAGCCTGTTGATATTGTTCTTAACCCCTTAGGAGTTCCAAGTAGAATGAATGTTGGACAAATTCTAGAAACACACTTAGGCTGGTCGTGCTCAGAACTCGGAGAGCAAATTAAAGAATATTTGAAAAATTTTGAAAATCAAATTGAAAAAGTAAAGGAAAAATTAAAAGAAATTTATGGTGTAAAATATTATGAAAATGTAATCTCAAAATTATCAAAAAAAGAGATCGCAGAATTGGTAGAAAATATTTCGAATGGAGTTCCTATTTCGACACCTGTTTTTGATGGTGCGAGCACGAAAGATATTACAACTATGTTGGACTTAGCAAAGTTGCCAAACTCTGGACAAACACACTTATGGAATGGGCAGACAGGAGAAAAATTCGATAGACCAGTAACAGTAGGAATTATTTATATGTTAAAACTTAATCACTTAGTTGAAGATAAAATTCACGCTAGATCTACAGGTCCTTACAGTTTAGTAACTCAGCAACCCCTGGGTGGAAAAGCACAATTAGGAGGACAGAGATTTGGAGAAATGGAAGTTTGGGCACTTGAAGCATATGGGGCTTCTTATACACTACAAGAAATTTTGACAGTTAAGTCGGATGACGTAGCTGGTAGAACAAAAGTCTATGAAACCATAGTTAAAGGAAACAATAATTTTGAGTCTGGTGTTCCTGAGTCATTCAATGTCTTAATAAAAGAAATTAGAGCCCTAGGGTTAAATATAGAATTAAATTAATATGGAAAAAAATTTATCAAAACCAATAGACAATCAAAGTTTGGCACCAGAAAATAATTTTGATAGCATTAAAATTACATTAGCTAGCCCAGAAAAAATAAAATCTTGGTCTTATGGAGAGATAAAAAAACCAGAAACAATAAATTATAGAACATTTAGACCAGAGAAAGATGGTTTGTTTTGTTCTAGAATTTTTGGTCCAGTTAAGGACTACGAATGTTTATGTGGTAAGTATAAACGAATGAAATTTCGGGGTATTATTTGTGAAAAATGTGGGGTAGAAGTTACTAAATCAAATGTAAGAAGAGAAAGAATGGGACATATTGATTTAGCATGTCCTGTAGCACATATCTGGTTTCTAAAATCTTTACCAAGTAGAATTTCATTAGCCATTGACATGAAATTGAAAGAAGTTGAAAAGGTTTTATATTTTGAAAGCTTCATAGTAGTTGAACCAGGGCTTACCACTTTAAAGAAAGGTCAGTTATTATCAGAAGAAGCTTTACTTAAAGCACAGGATGAATTTGGAGAAGATGCTTTTACTGCAGGAATAGGAGCTGAAGCGGTAAGAGAAATTTTATTAAACTTAGATCTCAAAAAAGAGCAAAAAAAATTAAGAGACTCTCTAAATGAAATTAAATCAAAAGTAACAGAAGAACGTACAATTAAAAGATTGAAATTAATTGAGTCATTTATCTCATCAGGTAATAAGCCCGAATGGATGATCTTAACTTCTGTGCCAGTTATACCTCCAGAACTAAGACCACTGGTACCTCTTGATGGAGGAAGATTTGCAACATCTGATTTGAATGACCTATACAGAAGAGTAATCAATAGAAATAACAGATTAAAAAGACTATTGGACCTTAAAGCTCCAGATATAATTGTAAGAAATGAAAAAAGAATGCTTCAAGAGTCCGTTGATGCATTATTTGATAATGGTAGAAGAGGAAGAGTAATCACAGGCACAGGCAAAAGACCTCTAAAATCTTTGGCTGAAATGCTTAAGGGTAAACAAGGTAGATTCAGACAAAATTTACTTGGAAAAAGAGTTGATTACTCTGGAAGATCAGTAATCGTTGTGGGTCCAGAGCTTAAACTTCATCAATGTGGATTACCAAAAAAGATGGCTTTGGAATTATTTAAACCATTTCTTTATGCTCGACTTGATAAATTAGGATTAGCAACAACAATTAAGCAAGCAAAAAGATTAGTTGAAAAAGAAAAGAGCGAGGTTTGGGACTCTTTAGAATACATAATTAGGGAACATCCAATTTTACTTAATCGAGCACCAACCCTCCACAGACTTGGAGTCCAAGCTTTTGAAGCAAAATTAATCGAAGGTAATGCTATTGAACTTCATCCATTAGTGTGTGCAGCTTTTAATGCAGATTTTGATGGAGACCAGATGGCTGTTCATATACCATTAAGCTTGGAAGCTCAATTAGAGGCAAGAGTTTTAATGATGTCCACTAATAATATTTTAAGCCCTTCAAACGGAAAACCCATTATAGTACCTAGTCAAGATATAGTTTTAGGAATTTACTATTTATCCCAAGCAAATGATGAAGACAAAAAGGCAAAAGGAATTTTTCTAAATGTTCAAGAAATAGAACAAGCTTTAGAAAATAAGTCCATTAGTTTACATTCTAAAATAATATCGACTTTTAATACAAAAAATGAAGACGGGTCGAATAAAATAGAAAAATACACTAGCACAGCAGGAAGATTTTTATTAGCAAATATTCTTCCTATTAATCAAAATATAAAATTTAGTTTAATAAACAGATTGTTAACTAAAAAAAATGTTTCAGAGGTTATTGACACTATTTTCAGATACTGCGGCCAAAAAGAAACAGTTATATTTTGCGATAAGATAAAAACTTTAGGATTTAAACACGCTTTTAAAGCAGGAATTTCTTTTGGAAAAGACGATTTATTAATACCTAAAAATAAAGAAAGTCTTATTAATAATACAAAAAAACAAATTGAAGTTTATGAAAAACAATACTCAGATGGATTGATAACTAGAGGAGAAAAATACAACAAAGTAGTAGATATCTGGTCAAAATGCACAGATACGGTAGCAAACGAAATGATGAAGGAAATATCATCTGCAGAAAAAAAATATGATAATGATAGAATAGAAACTAATTCAGTATACATGATGGCTGACTCTGGTGCACGGGGTTCTCAAGCTCAAATGAAACAGCTGGCTGGAATGAGAGGGTTGATTGCCAAACCTTCTGGAGAAATTATTGAAACTCCAATTATTTCCAACTTCAAAGAAGGCTTATCTGTACTAGAATATTTTAATTCTACTCATGGAGCTAGAAAAGGACTGGCAGATACAGCTTTAAAAACTGCTAATTCAGGTTATTTAACGAGAAGACTATGTGATGTTGCTCAAGATGTTCAAGTCACTAAAGAAAAATGTGACTCAAAAAAAAGATCTTCAGTAACTATTTCTGAAATTATTGAAGGTGGAAACATACTAGTGAGTTTATCAGAAAGAGTATTAGGTCGAGTTATTGCTGAAGATATCAAAAATCCAGTCACGGGCGAAACAATAATAAAAAAAGAAAAGTTAATTGACGAGTTTGATTGCGAAAAAATTGACGCTGCAGGAGTAAAATCAGTAAATGTTTATTCAGTTATTACATGCGCTTCTACAAGGGGAGTGTGTCAAACTTGTTATGGAAGAGATCTCGCTAGAGGTAAACTAGTAAGTATAGGCGAAGCCGTTGGTATGATAGCTGCCCAATCAATTGGAGAACCAGGAACTCAATTGACCATGAGAACCTTTCATGTTGGAGGTACCGCTCAAATTAAAGAGGAATCCCAAATTATTTCTCAGACAAAAGGGAAATTAAATATAATTAATAAGAATTTAATTGAAGACTCTAAAAAAAATATAATTGTAATGGGAAGAAATACTCAACTAAGCATAGAGGATGAAAGCGGAAGACAATTAGCTATTTATAAAGTAAATTATGGTTCAAAATTATTTTTCAAAGATGGTGAAACTATTGATAAAGGTAAAAAGATTGCAGAATGGGATCCTTATACTTTGCCAGTAATCGCTGAAACTAGTGGAATAGTAAACTATATGGATCTTACAGAAGGAAGTTCATTAACAGAAACTCTTGATGATGCAACAGGTCTTTCATCAAAATCTGTAACTGATTGGAAATCTCTGTCTAAAAATTCTGAGTTGAAACCTCGTATTACTCTTAGAAATGGCAATGGTGAAATAATTAAAAAAGCAGATGGAAACGAAGCAAGATACTATTTGGTGCCAGATACTATTTTATCTGTTAAAGATGGTCAAAAAATTTCTGCAGGTGATGTTTTAGCAAGATTACCAAAAGAAACATCTAAAACTAAAGATATAACGGGAGGACTTCCGAGAGTAGCAGAGTTGTTTGAGGCCAGAAGACCAAAAGATAGCGCCATTATAGCTGAAAATGATGGAGTAATAGAATTTGGCAAGGAAGTTAGAGGAAAACAGAAAATCTCAATCGTTGCAAGCAGTGGCGAAACTTCAAATTATTTAATTCCAAAAGGCAAACATGTAAACTTCAATCAGGGTGAAAAAATTAAAAAAGGAGAGTACCTACTAGACGGAAGTCCGGCACCTCATGATATTCTAAGAATTTTAGGTGTTGAAAAATTAACGGAGTATTTTGTCAGCGAAGTTCAAGAAGTATATAGATTGCAAGGTGTAGTTATAAATGACAAGCACATTGAAACTATAGTTCGTCAGATGTTGAAACGTGTTGAGGTAAAAAATCCTGGGGACTCAGATTTACTTGTTGGAGAAGTAATTGATTTATTGGATATTAATGAAATTAACAGCAATTTACAAAAAGAAAAAAAGAAACCAGCTAGCTTCGAAAGAATACTACTTGGAATTACAAAAGCGTCTCTTCAAACAAATTCTTTTATTTCTGCAGCATCATTTCAAGAAACAACAAGAGTTCTTACTGATGCGTCCATTAAAGGAAAAACAGACACATTGGAAGGTTTAAAAGAAAACGTAATAGTTGGTAGATTGGTACCTGCAGGAACAGGACTGACAAAAATCGACTGGGACAAACAAGCTAAAGAACAAGATAAGACTAGACTTGAGGAGCTGAAAAAACAGGAGCTAGAATCCGCTCCAGCCGCTCCTGAACAGACTGCTTAAAGTTAATTAAATCCTCAATAAATATTGACTTTTATTAATTCAATGCTAGTTTACGGCACATTTTGAATGTTAGAAGTAAGGCAGATTATAGTCTTAAACACTAACAACTAAAGCTCGAAAAAAGGCTATCTTTACATCTACTTCAAAATATTTTTATGCCTACGATTAATCAATTGATTAAAAAAAGAAGAGTTAAGCCTATAACTAGAAACAAAGTTCCGGCTCTCGAAAAACAACCTTTAAAGAGAGGTGTGTGTGTTAAAGTTTATACTACAACGCCAAAAAAACCGAATTCTGCTTTAAGAAAAGTTGCTCGAGTAAGATTATCTAATGGATTTGAAGTTACAGCGTATATTCCAGGTGAAGGGCATAATCTTCAAGAACATTCCGTCGTTCTTTTAAGAGGCGGACGTGTAAAAGACCTACCGGGAGTTCGATACCATATTTTAAGAGGAAATTTAGATACACAAGGCGTTACAAATAGAAAACAAAGAAGATCTTTATACGGAGCTAAGAAACCTAAATAAAATTATGTCAAGAAAAAGAAAAGCACCAGTTAGAAAAGTTTATCCTGATCCTAAGTTTCATTCAGAAGTAGTTTCAAAATTTATAAATTCAATTATGTATGATGGTAAAAGATCAACCGCAGAAAAAATTTTATACGACGCTTTAGACAAGATTAAGAAAAAAAATAATGAAGATCCTCTAAAAATATTTAATACAGCAATTACAAATGTAAAGCCAAACCTAGAATGTAGATCTAGAAGGGTTGGGGGAGCAACTTATCAAGTTCCCGTAGAAGTTAAATCCAAAAGGGCACAAGCTCTTGCGCTTAGGTGGCTAATGGAAGCTACTAGAAAAAGAAAAAATAAAACAATGGCTGATAAATTGCATGCAGAATTATTAGATGCATCTCAAAACAAAGGATCAGCTATCAAGAAAAGGGAAGACACACATAAAATGGCAGAGGCAAATAAAGCTTTTGCTCATTTCAGATGGTAAAAAAATATGAGTAAATATTCATTAGACAAATACAGAAATATTGGAATCATGGCTCATATCGATGCCGGTAAAACAACAACTACTGAAAGAATTTTGTATTACACTGGAAAAAGTCATAAAATTGGAGAAGTACATGATGGAGCTGCTACAATGGACTGGATGGAGCAAGAGCAAGAAAGAGGCATTACAATAACTTCAGCTGCTACCACTTGTTTTTGGAGAGACCATAGAATTAATATTATTGATACACCAGGGCACGTAGATTTTACAATCGAAGTTGAAAGATCCCTAAAAGTTTTGGATGGAGCAGTTGCAGTTTTTGATGGTGTAGCCGGTGTTGAGCCACAATCAGAAACTGTTTGGCGTCAAGCAGATAAATATAAAGTTCCAAGAATTTGCTTTGTAAATAAACTTGATAGAACTGGAGCTGATTTTTACAGGTGCGTAGATATGATTAAAGATAGGTTGGGCTGCAAACCTTTAGTGCTACAAATTCCTATAGGCTCAGAGGCAGAACTGAAAGGTATTATTGATTTAGTCAAAATGAAAGGTGTAGTTTGGCAAAATGAAGATCTGGGAGCAAAATTTGAGTATGTTAACATACCTGAAGATCTTAAGGAAAAGGCGAATAAATATAGAAAAGAATTAGTTGAGTCAGCTGTAGAGGAAGACGAAAAACTTATGGAGTCTTATCTCGAAGGAAAAGAACCATCTGAAGAAGATCTTATAAAATGTATTAGAAAAGGAACTTTAGCATTTAACTTTGTGCCGATATTGACTGGGTCAGCCTTTAAAAACAAAGGCGTTCAACCTTTACTTGATGCAGTGATAGACTATTTACCAAGCCCGAGTGATTTAAAAAGCATTGATGGTACTAAAGTTGGTTCTGATGATAAAGTTACGATGAAATTTGATGAAAAAGAAAATTTTTCAGCCTTAGCATTTAAAGTTGCAAATGATCCATTTGTTGGTTCTTTGACTTTTATAAGAATTTACTCAGGAACACTAAACGCTGGTACATCTATTCTTAACTCTTCAAAAGATAAAGATGAGAGGATAGGAAGAATGTTACTAATGCATGCGAATAGCAGAGAGGATATTAAAACCGCGAGCGCAGGAGACATTGTAGCGTTAGCAGGTTTAAAACATACAATTACTGGCCACACGCTATGTGATTCAAAAAACCCGATTTTATTAGAACCAATGGAATTTCCAGATCCTGTTATTGAAATTGCAGTTGAACCAAAAACTAAAGGAGATCAAGAAAAAATGGGTGAAGCACTAGCCAGATTAGCAAAAGAAGATCCGTCGTTTAGAGTTTCATCTGACGAAGAATCTGGTCAAACTATTATTAAAGGAATGGGAGAACTACACTTAGATATTATTGTGGATAGAATGAAAAGGGAGTTTAAAGTCGAAGCCAACATTGGAGCTCCACAAGTAGCTTATAGAGAAACTATTTTAAGTTCAGCTGAAATGGAATATATACACAAAAAACAAAGTGGAGGAGCGGGGCAGTTCGCTAAGGTTAAGTTGAGTGTTGAGCCACTTGAAGCAGGAAAAGGTAGAGAAATAGAAAATTTAATTAAAGGTGGTTCAATTCCAAAAGAATTTATTCCAGGTGTTGAAAAAGGTGTCGAAAATGTTTCTGACACAGGAATTTTGGCAGGATTTCCGATAATAGATTATAAAGTAAAAATTCTAGATGGTTTACATCACGATGTTGACTCTAGTGTTTTAGCATTTGAAATAGCTAGCAGAGCATGTTTTAGAGAAGCGTGCCAAAAAGCAACTCTAAAATTACTAGAACCAATGATGAAAGTTGAAGTCGTAACACCAGAGGAATTTATGGGTGATGTTATAGGAGATTTGAATAGTAGACGTGGACAGGTAGGATCAACAGAACCTAGAGGAAACGCAACAGCGATAAATGCTGTCGTTCCATTGGCAAACATGTTTGGTTATATAAATAATCTAAGGTCTTCAACGCAAGGAAGAGCTCAATACACCATGCAATTTAGCCATTACGATAAAGTCCCTCAAAATGTTCAAGATGAAGTAACGAAAAAATTAGCATAATTATGGAAAATCAAAATATAAGAATACATTTAAAAGCTTACGATAACAAAATACTCGATTTGTCTACCGAGGAAATTGTGAATACCGCCAAAAGAACAGGTGCGCAAGTAAAAGGACCTATTCCACTTCCAACAAGAATAGAACGTTATACAGTTTTAAGATCACCACACATTGACAAAAAAAGTAGAGAGCAGTTTGAGTCAAGAACACATAAAAGATTAATTGACATAATTGAACCAACACCACAAACAGTCGAAGCTTTAATGAAATTAGATTTAGCTTCAGGTGTTGATATAGAGATAAAAATATAAAATGAGCATTGGATTAATAGGAACTAAAATTGGAATGACGCGAGAGTTTATGAAAAGCGGTCAATCTATTCCTGTAACAGTTATTAAAGTAGAAAAAGGAAGAGTGTTGGATGTAATAACTAAAGAAAAAAGAGGATATAATGCTGTTAAACTCGGTTTTTTTAAACTTAAAAATTCCAAATTATCAAGGCAAATGAAAGGATATTTTTCAAAAAAGAAAACTGAACCTAAAAAAATCTTAAAAGAATTCCGAGTTGATAATAATGAGAATTTTAAAGAAGGAAATGAACTTGGTTTAGAAATTTTTAAAGATAAAAAATTTTTAGACGTAAGATCAAGAACAATTGGAAAGGGTTTTGCGGGAGTAATGAAAAGATGGAATTTTAGTGGATTAAGAGCTTCCCACGGTGTTTCTGTTTCGCATAGATCACATGGATCTACCGGTCAAAGACAAGACCCTGGTAAAGTTTTTAAAGGAAAAAAAATGGCAGGACATATGGGTGATAAAATGAGAACTATGCTAAATTTAGAAATAATTAAATCTGACTTAGAAAACAATCTGCTTTATTTAAGAGGTTCAATACCTGGTTCAAAAAACACAACTGTTTTTTTGAGGGAGTCAGTTAAAAGAGTTACGAGAAAAACAGTGTCAGAAAAACACGAAGCTAAAATAAAAAAAGCAGAAGCAAAGAAAGGAAAAAAATAATGAAATTTCCTATTTTAAGCATAGATGGATCAAAAAGTGAATCTATTGAAATATCAGATAAAATGATCAAGTTAAAAGTTAATCATAAATTGATAAAATATGTAATAGATTGGCAATTAAACATTTCTAAGCCGAGAACCGCTAAAACAAAACAAAGAAACCAAATTAGAGGTTCAACGAAAAAGATAGTTGCCCAAAAAGGAAGTGGAGGCGCTCGACACGCTAGTAAAAAGGCTCCAATTTTTGTAGGTGGAGGTATTGCTCACGGACCAAAGGGAGCAGTTTATAAAATAAAAAAAATAAATAAAAAAGTAAGAAAGCTAGCTCTAGCACAGACCTTGTCTAAGAAAAACTATGACAAAAAATTACATATTTTAGCTGATGTTAAAAAAGAAATAAAAAAAACAAAAGAATTCAATAACTTTTTAGAAAAAAATAAACTCAGCAATGCATTAATTGTTACAGATCAAGACTCACTTAAAAATATTAACAAGTCAGCAAGAAATATAAAAAATGTAAAATTAATAAAAGAAGAAGGAACAAACATTTATGATTTGTTAAAATATAAAAATGTAATAATAACCTCTTCGTCAATTAAAAAAATACAAAATAGGATTTTAAATGAAAAAAATTAATTACATTGACTCTATAAGACATCCCATTATAACCGAGAAAGCTACAATTTTATCTGAACAAAACAAGACAGTATTTAAAGTTCATGAAAAAGCAAATAAGAAAACTATAAAGAAAAATATCGAAAAAGTTTTTAAAGTTAATGTTGTAAAAATTAATATTATTAATCAAAAAACAAAGCTTAAAATGAAACAAGGTAGAAAATCTTATAAGTCTGGCTATAAAAAAGCGATTGTCACTTTAAAGAAAGGGCAAAGCATAGATTTAACAACAGGAATTTAATTTATGGCATTAAAAACATTTAAACCCTACACAAAGTCTACAAGAGGAACAGTTGTTGTGGATAAAAGCAACCTGTGGAAGGGATCACCTTATAAACCTTTAACTCGTGGTCAAAATTTTACTGGCGGGAGAAATAATTATGGACGTATTACTTCAAGACACATCGGAGGTGGGTCAAAACACAAATTTAGGATAATTGATTTTTTTAGAAAAAAGAAGAATATTTCGGCTGTTGTTGAAAGAGTTGAGTATGATCCAAATCGAACAGCATACATAGCTTTAATTACTTATGAAGATAAAGAAAAGGCATATATTATTTGTCCACAAGGACTAAAACAAGGAGATAAAGTTGAGTCAGGTAAAAACGTAGAAATAAAAGTAGGTAATTGTTTAGAATTAAAAGATATACCTCCTGGAACATCAATTCATAATGTAGAATTAATACCTGGTAATGGAGGTAAGCTAGCAAGATCTGCTGGGTCTTCGATAACTTTGTCAGGTTATGATGGCGATTACGCAATTCTAAGACTATCATCTGGTGAGTCTCGAAAAGTAAATAGCAGGTGTTTAGGTACTATAGGTGTTGTTTCCAATCCTGATCAAAAAAATATTAAAATCGGGAAAGCAGGTCGAAATAGATGGAGAGGAAAAAGACCTCAGACAAGAGGTGTAGCAATGAATCCCGTTGATCATCCACATGGTGGTGGTGAAGGTAAAACATCAGGTGGTAGAAGCCCTGTATCTCCATGGGGCCAATCAGCTAAGGGACTAAAAACAAGAAGACCTAAAAGAAGTGATAAATTAATTATAACGCGAAGGAAAAAAAGAAAATAATGACTAGATCTATTTGGAAAGGACCGTTTGTACATCCAAGTTTGTTAAAAAAGATTGATAAACTCAAGGATACCCCAAATAAAAAACCAATTAAAACTTGGTCTAGAAATTCAACAATTATACCCGACTTTGTAGGACATAGTTTTATGATTCACAATGGGAAATCATTTATACCTATTACAATCTCTGAGGAAATGGTTGGGCATAAACTAGGAGAGTTCGCTCCTACAAGAACTTTTAAAGGACATACGCCTGCTGATAAAAAAGCAGCTGCAGTTGCGGCAGCGGCTCCAGAGAAAAAAGGAGGAGATGATGGAAAAAAATAGTTTGACTGTTAAAGCTATAAACAAGAACGTAAGATCTAGCCCGAGAAAGTTAGCTTTAGTTCTAAATTTTATAAAAGGCAAAAGAGCAGATCTAGCTTTAAGAGATCTTGAATTTACTAGAAAAAAAATAGCAAAAGATGTCAGTAAAACTGTTAAATCTGCCATCTCTAATGCAGAGAACAACAATCAATATGATATTGATAATTTATTTGTTAAAGAGGCATATGTTGGAAAGTCTATCGTTATGAAAAGATTTAGACCTAGAGCGAAGGGTCGAGCTAGCCCTATAAAGAAACCATTTAGCAGAATTACAATTGTATTAGAAGAAAAAAAAGGTAAAAAATAATGGGACAAAAAATAAATCCAATAGGTTTAAGATTAGGCATAAATAGAGGATGGGACTCAACTTGGTTTGCCAAAAAGAAAGACTTTGGTAAATACTTAATTGAAGATTTTAAAATCAGGAATTATATTAAAAAGAACATTGTCAACTCAGGAGTTTCTGAAATAATAATAGAAAGGTCTTCTAAAAAATGCACAGTATCAATCCACACTTCTAGACCTGGATTTGTAATTGGAAAAAAAGGTGCTGATATAGAAAAAATTAAAAAGAGTATAATGAAAATCACGGAGAGTGATGTTAACGTAAATATTAAAGAAATTAAAAAGCCAGAATTAAATGCAAATTTAGTAGCCGAGAATATTGCCCAACAGCTCGTAAAAAGAATTGCGTACAGAAGGGCAATGAAAAGAGCCATGCAATCATCTATGAGACTAAATGCTAGAGGAATAAAAGTAATGCTAAGTGGAAGACTAGCTGGAAATGAAATTGCTAGAACGGAGTGGCTAAGAGAAGGAAGCATTCCATCTCATACATTAAGAGCGGACATTGACTATGGATTTGCAGAGGCACTTACAACTTATGGAATTATAGGAGTTAAAGTTTGGATTTATAAAGGTGAATTAATGGCCAAAGATGTTGAAAAAGAAAAAAAGGAGAGAGTAAAAAATGCTACAGCCAGTAAGAACTAAATATAGAAAAGCATTCAAAGGAAGAATTCATGGAAACGCATCAAGAGCAGTTAGACTTAACTACGGTCAATTTGGACTTAAAGCTATTGAGCCCGAAAGAATTATAGGCAAACAAATCGAAGCTGCTAGAGTTGCTCTAACAAGATATATGAAAAGAACTGGAAAAGTATGGACTAGAATTTTTCCTAATATACCAGTTTCAAAAAAACCAACGGAAGTTAGAATGGGTAAAGGAAAAGGTTCAATTGAATATTATGCTTGCAGAGTTAAACCAGGGAGAATTATTTTTGAAATCGATGGAGTTACAGAAGAAATAGCGAGAGAGGCTTTATATAAAGCTTCTGCTAAATTACCGATTAAAACAAAGTTTATAAAAAGATAAATTTATGGCTAAAAAAAAAGAAGATAAAAAATTAACTAAAGATCAGGCTGAAAAGAAAATACAACTTTTAAAAAAAGATTTATTTAACATCAGGTTTAAAAAAATAAATAATCAAATTGATAACCCTGCTCAGTACAATGAAATTAAAAAAAATATAGCAAGACTTTATACAACAATTAAAAATATAAAATGACAAAAAAAATTTTAAAAGGTGTAGTTACTAGTGCAAAAAACAACAAAACGATAGTTGTTGAAGTTACTAGAAAATTTAAACACCCTTTTTATGAAAAGGTTATCAAACGAACAAAGAAGTATCACGCACACGATGAAGAAAATAAAATTAAAGAAGGTGAAACAGTTTCTATAATAGAATGTAAACCAATTTCAAAAAAGAAAACTTGGCAGGTAAAAAAATAATGATACAAGTTCAAACAGAATTGATGGTGGCTGATAATACTGGAGCAAAAAGAGTGGAGTGTATTAAAGTTTTAGGAGGTTCCAAGAGAAGATATGCTTCAGTGGGAGATTTGATAGTCATAAGTGTGAAGGACGCTATTCCAAAAGGCAAAGTTAAAAAAGGTGCAGTCCACAAAGCTGTAGTTGTAAGAACTAGAAAAGAAATTTATAGAGATGACGGTTCTAAAGTTCAATTTGATACTAACGCAGTTGTTTTAACCGATGAAAAGGGTGAACCAATAGGCACAAGAATTTTTGGTCCAGTAACTAGAGAACTGAGGACAAGAGGGCACACAAAAATTATCTCATTAGCACCGGAGGTTCTTTAAAATGTTATTAAAAAAAGGCATGCAAGTAAAAGTAATTTCAGGTAAAGACAAAGGAAAGACTGGTGAAATTCTTGAGATTGATCGGAAACTTAATAAAATTAAAATTAAGTCAATCAACATGATAAAAAAACATTTAAAACCTACAAAAGAAAATAAGGGAGGAATAGTTTCCAAGGAAAATTTCATACATCAATCAAATGTAATGAATTTAGATAAAACGAAAAAAGAAAAAAAAACAATTACTAAAAAATGATACCTAGATTAAAAACAGCTTTTGATAAAGAAATAAGTAATAATTTGATGACTAAGCTTAATGTTAAAAATAAACATCAAGTTCCAAAAATAGAAAAAATTATTCTTAATATGGGATTAGGAGAAGATGCCTCTGACGGTAAAAAACTTAAATCTTCAGTTGATGATATGGCCTTAATAGCTGGGCAAAGGCCAATTATTACAAAATTTAAAAAATCAATATCAAATTTTAAAACAAGAAAGGGATCTAACGCAGGTGTTAAAGTTACACTAAGATCAAATAAAATGTATGAGTTTATAGATAGACTTGTAAATATCGCTTTACCCCGAATAAAAGACTTTAGAGGCTTAACATCAAAAGGAGTTGATAGCTCAAATAATTTTTCATTTGGAATTAAAGAGCATATTGTTTTTCCAGAGGTAAACTTTGATAAGGTCGATAAGATCAGAGGATTGGATATAACGATTGTAACTACAAGTAAATCAAAAGAAGGCACTGTAGAGCTTCTTAAAGAATTTAATTTTCCGATAAACAATAAAAAAAACTGAGGATAAAATGGCAAAAATAAGCGCAATACAAAAAAATCTACGAAGAATTAAGTTAGTAAAAAAGTACGCAAAAAAAAGAGCAGCTTTAAAAAAGATAATTAAAAATAAAAAACTAGAGCTCTCAGAAAGATTTGCTGCACAGTTAAAATTGAATAAATTACCAAAAAACTCATCAAAAATAAGAATTAGGAATCGATGTGAAGTCTCTGGAAGACCACATGGTGTATATAGAAAATTAAAAATTTCAAGGATTGCTTTAAGAGACATGGCGTCTTCTGGCAAAATTCCTGGAGTAACAAAATCAAGCTGGTAGGAGGAATATGACTTTAACTGATCCAATAGGAGATATGTTTTCAAGAATTAGAAATGGTCAATTGCGATCATTGACTTCAATTAATATGCCTTCATCTAATTTTAGACAAAATATTTTAAAAATTTTAAAAAATGAAGGCTATATCAAAGATTACTTTATTGAAAAAAGCACCAACAATAAAAAAAGTTTAAAAATAAGCTTAAAATATTATGAGGGAGATCCAGTTATCAAAGAAATTAAAAGAATTTCAAAACCAGGTAGAAGAGTTTATTCAAGAGCAAACAGCATTCCAAGAGTAATGAATGGACTAGGTTTAGCAATACTATCTACACCAAAAGGTGTCATGAGTGACACTGAGGCAAGAAAAAACAATGTAGGTGGGGAAATTATTTGTAGGGTATTTTAATGTCGAAAATAGGAAAGAAAAATATTGTTATACCCAAAGATTCTTCAGTCAAGATAGAGGGTAGTAATTTAACTATTTCAGGACCAAAGGGATCAACCAAATTAACAATCAACGACAAAATATTTTCTGCAAAACTAAATGAGAATGAATTCCAAATTTTGCCATTAAATAAAAATGTTGATAAAAAAACTTCAATTATGTGGGGTACGTATAGAAGTTTAATTAACAATGCAGTTACTGGTGTCTCATTAGGACATGAAAAAATACTTGAGCTTAGTGGAGTTGGTTTTAGAGCAAACATTAAAGGAGAAAACTTAAATTTACAAATTGGATTAAGCCATGATGTAAATTTTAAAATACCCAAAGATATTAAAATAACGGTTGAAAAACAAACTACTATAAAAATTACAGGAGTAGATAAAGATCTTGTTTCAAAAATTGCTGCTGATATAAAAGGTTTAAAACCAGTTGAACCATATAAAGCTAAAGGAATTAAAGAAAAAGGTGAATTTGTATTAAGAAAAGAAGGAAAGAAGAAATAATGAAAAAATTTAACAGTAAAATCAAGAGAAAGTTAAGAAATAGAAAAAAAATTAAAGAGGTAAGTTCAAACAGATTTAGAATATCAGTAACAAAATCTCTTAAAAATTTGTCTGCACAAATAATAGACGACAAAGCAGGAAAAACTATGGTTTCAGCCTCTTCTATCGAAAAAGATTTGAAAAAAAGTAAAACTAAAAAGATTGAAAAATCTAATCTAATAGCTGAACTATTAGCTAAGAGAGCTAAAGATAAGAATATAAGCAAAGTTTATTTTGATAGAGGTAGTTATAAATATCATGGGAGAATAAAAACTTTTGCAGAAACACTTAGAAAAAATGGATTAAAATTTTAATGACTGAAGTAAAAAAAGCAGAAAGCGATATTAAGGAAAAACTTGTAGCTATTAACAGGATTACAAAAGTAGTTAAGGGTGGTAGAAGGTTTGGCTTTGCAGCCTTAGTTGTTGTTGGGAATCAAAAAGGATCTGTTGGAATAGGCCAAGGCAAATCAAAACAAGTACCTGATGCAATTAAAAAAGCAACGGAAGTGGCAAAAAGAAATTTAATTCAGATACCACTGAAAGAAGGTAGAACTTTACATCATGATGTAAAAGGAAAAAATGGATCAGGCAAAATATTTATGAGAGCAGCACCAGCAGGAACAGGAATTATTGCTGGTGGCGCGATAAGATCAGTATGCGAAGTTTTGGGTATACAGGATGTTGTAGCAAAATCTTTGGGTTCAGCTAATCCTCATAATGTTTTAAAAGCATGTGTTAATGGCTTAAAATCTCAAAATTCGCCTAAAATTTTATCTGCTATTAGGGGAAAAAAAATATCAGAAATAGTTTCAAAAAGAGAGACAAAATAATGGAATTAAATAGTTTAATTAAAAATAATAGAAAAAAAATTAGAGTTGGAAGAGGAATAGGTTCAGGAAGAGGCAAAACATCCACTAGAGGTCATAAAGGTCAAAAGTCTAGATCTGGTGTAGCTGTGAAAAGTTTTGAGGGTGGACAAATGCCATTATATAGAAGACTACCAAAAAGAGGGTTCAAAAATTTTGGAAAACAAAATATTGCTATATTAAATTTATCTACAATACAAAATCTCTATGACAAGAATTTAAAAGATTTAAAAACTCCTTTAAATTTAAAAACATTAAAAGATCGTAAAATTATTAATAAGAAATATTTAAAATTAAAAATTTTAGGTGGTGGTGATTTAAAAATGAAAATTGATATAGCAGCTAATTTTTTTACAAAGCAAGCTCAAGATAAAATTGAAAAAGCTGGTGGTAAATTCAGTATAATTAAGTAATATTCTTTTATGTCTAGTGAAAATATTAATACTCCAAGTGCATTTAGCCAAGCAACAGATTTAAAAAACAGAATATTATTCACTGTATTACTTTTAATCGTTTATAGATTGGGAACTTATGTACCTCTCGCTGGCATTGATCCACAGGCTTTGAAAGAAATAATGGCTGAAAGTCAAAGAGGCTTACTAGGAATGTTTAACATGTTTTCTGGAGGTGCTGTTACAAGAATGGCAATTTTTGCTCTCGGTATAATGCCATATATTTCTTCATCAATAATAGTTCAATTATTAACCGGTGTTTCAGATTATTTTAAAAGTTTAAAAGAACAAGGGGAACTAGGAAGAAAAAAAATTACTCAAATAACGCGGTATGGAACAGTTTTGATTGCTTGCTTACAAGGTTATGGTGTTTCAGTCGGTTTGGAAAATGCTGGGAATTTAGTTATTGAGCCGGGTATGGGATTTAGAATTATAACAACTATTTCACTTGTTGCTGGCACAACTTTTCTAATGTGGCTTGGTGAACAAATTACACTAAGAGGTGTAGGAAATGGAATATCATTAATTATATTTTCTGGTATTGTCGCAGAAATACCAAGAGCTTTAGCTTCTACGTTTGAATTAGGACGGACTGGAGCACTCTCAGCGTTGATGATCGTAGGTATATTTATTTTAGTAATATTTACAGTTTTGTTTATCGTTTTTTTTGAGAGAGCAATGAGAAAAATATTGGTTAATTATCCCAAAAGACAAGTTGGAAATAAAATGTATGGAGGAGACTCTTCTCATTTGCCTTTAAAAATAAATACAGCAGGTGTTATACCGGCTATTTTTGCCTCAGCATTGTTATTACTACCAATCACTATTTCAAATTTTGGTTTCACAGACTCAGATCTTTTTTTAAAAGTTTCATCAATGTTTACTCAAGGTCAACCTTTTTATATGATACTTTATGCATCTGGAATAATATTTTTCTCTTTTTTTTACACATCAATAGTTTTCAATCCAAAAGAAACAGCTGAAAATTTAAGAAAATATGGTGGTTATATTCCTGGAATAAGACCTGGAGAAAGAACAGCCGAATATATTGAAAGTATTTTAATAAGATTAACAACTGTTGGATCTTTATACTTAACTTTTGTTTGCTTAATGCCAGAATTTTTAATCGCAAAATATCCTATTCCTTTTTATTTAGGTGGTACATCTATTTTAATTGTAGTTGTTGTTGCAATGGATACTGTGACTCAAGTTCAAACTAGATTAATGAGTTCGCAATACGAGTCTTTAATTAGAAAGACAAAATTTGGAAAATAATTACTATTATGAATCTAATTATATTTGGTCCTCCAGGTGCTGGTAAAGGAACCCAAGCTGATTTTATTGTAAATAAGTATAATTTATATCAATTATCAACAGGGCAAGTTCTTAGAAATGAAATTAATAATAAAACTGAACTAGGTAAACAAATTTCATCAATTATAGGCGCTGGTTCTTTAGTTTCAGATGGCATAGTAAAAAAACTAGTCGAGCCTTTTATCTCCGATAAGAAGTATAGAAATAGATTAATCTTTGATGGATATCCCAGGAATTTGAGTCAAGCAGAAACCCTTAAAGAACTATTAGGAAAATATGATCAAAAAATTGATTTAGTTTTAAAACTATCTGTTTCATTAGATATAATAAAAAAAAGAATTTCGGAAAGACGCGCTATAGAGAAAAGAGCGGATGATATTGAGGAAATAGCGGTCAAAAGGTATGAAACTTATGAAAAATCTACTGAACCAGTGATTGAGTATTATAAAAAAATGGATTTACTAAAAGTGATCGATGGAGAAAGGCCAATTGATCAAATAAATAAAGAAATTAGCGATATTATTAGCCTTATATAGAGTTGACTTTAAATAATTAGGCAATATAAATAC
>MDTG01235197.1_pt1 | contig 24105 bp, 17 predicted proteins | sample 811421 | NCBI WGS metagenome assembly MDTG01 (sample SAMN05326645, study PRJNA326480) | marine metagenome | isolation source: seawater | place: Pacific Ocean: South East | collected 2011
ACTCGCCTGGCTGGATCCGGACGACGAGTCGCCCCGGGCGCCTGCTGGCGGCCGAGGTGACGTGGGTGGGCTTGTGGGAATTGGCGCGCCGGCCCGGGCGCTAGACGAGGCCTGGCGGGCCCGTGGGGTGGGCGATCAGCTCGTCGGCGAGGGCCTTCTGCTCGCTCATGACCTGCGCGCCGTGCGCGACGGCCATCAGGTAGGTCCCGAGCGGGAACTTCTGGTTGCGCTTCTTGGGCCACTGCTTGCGCGCCTTCTTGTAGCGCAGGCGCCAGCCGGCCAGGCACTTGAGCACGCGCTTGCGCCGCTCCTTGTCCTTGCAGGCCACCACGGGGGACAGGCTGTAGTCGGCCTCGGTGCTGCCGGCGCTCGAGAGGCGGTCGACGGCGAGCACCCCCTCGGGGCCGAGGACCGTCTTGCCCTCGCGCTCGCGGGTGGCGCGGTGCTCGGCCTCGCGGGCCTGGAGGTGGGCTAGGACCTCCTGGGCTGCCTTGGCCTTGCGGCTGCGGTAGGTCGGAGGGGTCACGATCCGCAGGGTCGCAGTGGTGGGGAGGGTGCGGCGGTTGCGGGCGCGGGACCGCTCGCGCTTGGCCTTGCGCACCTTGCGGCGGGTGGCGGCGGCCTGCCGGACCTCCTCCTTGGTCTTGCCCGCGTCGCGGAGGGCTTGACGGGCCTCGCGCAGCTCTTGGGCGTATTGCTGGCGCTGCTCCTCGCGCTGGTGGCGCGCGACGTCGGGGTCGGAGGAGGGCACCCGACCGCGGTGGCCGCCGAAGAAGGCGCCCTTGGGGCGCTGGAAGGTGAAGCTCTCGCCCCAGGCCTCGGGGCCGTAGTGCAGGCCCGGCCAGTCGTCGAGGGTCTCGACCAGGTTGGCGGCGGCGGGGTTGGCGAGCGCGTAGACCAGGCGGTCGAGGAGCGCCGCCTCGTCGTGGATCTCGGTGTTGCGATAGGAGCCGGGGGCCCAGAAGTTCTCGCCCCGGCCGAGGCGGTGATTCATGGCCTTCGCGATCAGGGAGTGCGCGTAGGCGAAGAAGCGGGGGACCCGGCTTCGCTTGCCGAGGTGGTGCGCGTCGGTGGCCACGATCTCGAGGTGGTTGGACATGGCCACGAAGACGTGGATCTGGACCGAGGGGTAGCGCTCGTTAGCGACGGCGAAGCAGTAGCCGATCAGCTGGGCGGTCCACTCGTCCGGGACGAGGAAGAAGCAGCGTCCCGCGCAGCGGCGGCTGATCGCGTGGGCCTGGTTGGGCAGGAGACGACGGGCGAGGCTCATGGCCTGGGGTGGGCAAGCGCGGGGCCAATCGGGCGAGGGCTAACTCCCGTGGAGTCGGGCTCCAGCGCGCGCGGGTTCGTTTCGTCGAGGAGGTCGATGGGCAAGATCTGCCCGCGCGGGTTCAGGTTGGTCCCGCCTTCGTCGCGCAGGGACCTATTCGCGCGAGCCGCGCAGGCGGCGCAACCAGCCCTCGACCCGCTCGCGCCGGGGGTCCTCCTCGCCGAGATTCAGGAGCGCGTCCTCCCAGTCCGTCGCCGCCTCCGCGAAGCGACCCGCCTGCGCACGCAGCACCCCGCGCTGCAGGTAGGGGTCGGGCCACTCGGGGTCAGCCGTGATCGCGTTGCTGTAGTCGCGCTCGGCCTCGCTCCCCTGCCCCTCGAGCTGGCGGACTTGAGCCCGCAGGAAGTAGGCCTCGGCGTCGCCGGGGTCCAGGGCGAGCGCGACGCCGAGGTCGGTCCGGGCGCCCGAGTAATCCCCCTGCGCAGCGCGAAGACGCGCGCGCTCGAGCCGGACGAGGGGCAGGCGCGGCGCGAGCTCGGCCGCGCGGTCGAGCAGGGAGAGCTCTCCCTTCAGCCTCCCCAGCGCCACCTGCGCCAGGACGTGTTCGGGGTCGGCCCCCAGCACCCGCTGCAGGTATCCGATCGCCGCGCTCTCGTCCCCCTCTCCCTCTGCGAGACGCGCCAAGACGTGCAGCGCGCCGGGGTCCTCCCCCTCGCGCAGCGCCGCGAGCGCGTCGGCGCGCGCCTCCTCGGGCGCACCGCTCTCCAGCTGACAGAGCGCGCGGGCGCCGAGCGCGCGAGCGCGGACGCGCGGCTGCTTCGCCCTCCCGAGCGCGCGGTCCAAGGCCGCTAACGCGGCGTCGAAGCGAGCCTGGCTCAACTCCAGCAGGCCGAGGTTCAGCTCGCCGAGACCGCTCTCCGGCGAGAGCCGCTGGACCTGCCCGAAGTCCCCCCGAGCGCCGACGAGGTCGCCGAGCTCTCGGCGCAGCGCTCCCCGCAGCAGATAGGCCACCACCACGCGCGGGTCCTGAGCGAGGGCCGCGTCGAGGTCAGCCAGGGCCGCGGCGCGATCCCCCAGAGCCTCCCACGCCGCCGCCCGACCGAAGCGCGCCCACACGAAGCGCGGCGCGCGCGCCAGCGCCGCGCTGAAGCGATCGCGCGCCTCGGCAGGCCTCCCGCGAGCGAGCAGCTCCTCACCCGCCGCGTAGAGCCCGAAACCGTCCGCCCGCCCCATGTCCCGCGCCGCGCGAATCAAGCGCTCCAAGGCAGGCGTGAAGCGGGTGGCTCCCAGCGCGGAGCTCCCCGGCTCGCGCTGCTCCAGGCGGTGCAGCTCGAGCAGCGCCGAGAACCCTGGCGGCTCACGGCGAATCGCCTCCTCGAAGAGCGCTCGCGCTCGCTCGGCCTCGCCCGCGAGCGCGAGGACCCTCCCCGCCTCCAGCAAGACCTCCGCGCGACGGTCCATGCCAAGGGCCGCCTCGACCTCGGCCTGGACCTGGCCCGAGTCCTCGCTCGCCAGGGCCAGCCGCTCGGCGAGCCTCAGCCGCACGAAGGGGGCCTGCGCCTTGGCTCGCGCGCGAAGGCTCCAGCCCAGAAGGCCCACGAGCGCCAGGCTGGCGCAGAGCCCCGCCGCCAGGAGGGGCCGCTGGTAGCGACCCAGCAGACGGCGCGCGCGCCGCGCGAAGCCTGGCGGGCGAGCCTCGACCGGCTCCCCCGCCAGGTAGCGAGCGAGGTCCTCGGCCACGGCCTCGGCGCTGGAGTAGCGGCGCGCGGGCTCCTTCTCCAGGCAGCGGAGCACGATCGCCTCCAGGTTGGCGTCGAGCCCGGGCCGCAGCTCGCGGGGCCGAGGCGGATCCTCGGCGATCACCTTGGCCACGAGCTGCCAGGTCCCGCCCCCCAGGAAGGGGGGCCGGCCGGTCAAGAGCTCGTAGAGCGTCGCCCCCAGACCGTAGACGTCCGAGCGCTCGTCCACGCGCTCGCCCCGCGCCTGCTCGGGAGCCATGTAGCTCGGCGTCCCCAGGAGCTGACCCGTCTCGGTCAGTCCCGGGCCAGGCTCCTCCTCGATCCGTCGCGCCAACCCGAAGTCCGTCAGCTGCGCGCGACCCGCAGCGTCGCACAGGACGTTGGCCGGCTTCAGGTCGCGGTGGAGCACCCCCAGGGCGTGCACGGCGGCCAGGCCCTCGGCGACCTCCCTGGCCAAGCGCGCCGCCTCGTGCGGCGGGAGCAAGCCCTCGCGGACCCGCTCGCGCAGCGAAGGCCCCTCGACCAGGTCGAGCACCAGGTAGGGCACGCCATCCGCCGTCTCACCGCTGGCGTGGACCGTCACCACGTGAGGGTGACGGAGCCCCGCGGCCGCCCGCGCCTCCCGCGTGAAGCGCTCGCGCTCCTCCTGCCCTGCGTAGGCGGCGCCGCGCAGGAGCTTGAGCGCGACGCGCCGCTCCAGGCGAGGGTCCTCCGCCAGGTAGACGACCCCCATGCCGCCCGCAGCCAGCTCGCGCAGCACCCGATAGCCCGCCACCTCACGCGGCGCAGCGCGCTGTGGAGCCAGGGGACGAGAGTCCACCTCGGTCACGAGCTGGCGGGGGTCGGCCTCCCCAGGGCCCAAGGTCCGCGTCGAGGCGCGCTCGGCGCCCGGCGCCAGGGTCGGCTCCGTCTCCTCGCTCACCCGCTCAACGCCCCGCGGGCACGTAGGCGAGGATCCGTCGGACCTCGAGCTGGAGCTCCTCCCCCTCCTCGCCCGCCAGGAAGGAGAAGTAGGTCAGAGGCGTGCCCGCCGAGAACCCCTGCAAGCCGTCGAGGGCCAGCTCGACCTCGGTCCACAGCCCCCCTCTCCCTGGGACGGTCAGCCGCTCCTTGTCGACGCCCGAGATCCGCGGCTCCAGCACCAGCCTCCGCGCCCGGCTGAGCCGGTAGCTGATCCGCAGCCGCGCGCGCGGCGCGAGGGTCAGCAGGCCGCCGCTGGAGGTCGGACGCCCGAGGCGCACCTCCTTGGGCGCCGTCCCGCGCGCCACGAGCTGCTCCTCTCGCCCCATGAGGTGCGGCCCCGGCAAGCCCAGCACGATCCCCTGCTCGCGCGCTCGCCGTCCCTTGCCCGGCGCGAGCCACTCGTCGTCGTAGAGCACCTGCTGCCGCTGCGTCGGGACCAGACGCAGGCTGGACCCCTCCTGCTTCCAGCGGCGGAAGTCCTCCAGGAAGACCAGCTTCACGTCCCCGAGCGCCTCGTGGTCCTCCACGTACTTGGGCCGCCGCCGCACCTTGGTGCGCTTGAGCAAGGCCCCGCGCGCGTCGACCCGCGCCGCTTCGCCGACCGCGAGCTCCAGCCGCTGCTGGGGGAGGATCACCTTGGCCACGCCGCCATGGTTGGCGAGCTCGACCCGCCCGCCGCGGCGCAGCTCGCAGGAGGCGTCGCTGTCGCCGAGCTCGAGGCGCGCCCGCCCCGCCAGGATCACGTAGCCGCCGGCGCTGAAGGCGAAGCACTGCCCCTCGCTCAGCTCGAGGTCGGCCCCCTTGGGCGCCAGCTTGGCCTCGGCCTCGGGCCCGAGCAGGATCCGGTCGGCCCCGTGGAGGAGGGCGCGATCCGGGCTGGTCGAGAGCAGCTCCAGCGCTCCCTTGCGCTCGACGCGCACCCGCTGCCCTGCGCGCAGCTCCTTGCCCGCTGCCAGGGGATCCCACGAGCCGTCCGGCAGCTGGACCAGCGCCTTGCCGTGGGTGCGCGTGACCCGAGCGACGGCCCGCTCGCGCGGAGGAGCGCTCCCCTGCGCCCGCGCCGCGGTGCAGGCCAAGAGGAGAGAGGAGAGGACGACCCCGTAGCGAACGCTCACGGGCACACTCTCCGCGCTGGTGAGCCCGGGATCAACGGGGTTGGAAGGCCTCGGCCACGAACTCGGGGTCGGGGTCGAGCTCGCTGACGCGCACCGTGATCTCCGTGTCGCCTTCGCGGTAGCGCACCCGGCTCGGCAGCTCGAGCAGCGCCCCGATCCCGTCCCACTCGCCGTACTCGAGCTGGACCCGCAGCGGCGGGTGAGAGACGAAGCCGCGCGAGACGCGCAGCGTCTGCGGATCGAGGTCCCACTCGGCCCGGGCCCCGCTGTAGAGCCACGTCTGCACGCGGATCGCGTCCGCGCGGCGGGCCAGGACCTCGATCGGACGCGCGGGATCCGCTGCGCCGGGCAAGAAGAGCGCCTCGCCCGTCCAGAACATGCCCGCGAAGCGCGGCTGCTCGCCGGGGAAGGCGCTCAACGCGCCGCGGGCGCGCACCGGCTCGTCCTCGAAGTCGTGGTCGAGGGCGTAGCCCTCGGGCGTCAGGAGCAGGTCGAACAAGTCCTTGGAGTCGACCACCAGGTCCTTGTAGGCCTGCAAGCGCAGCTCGCGCGGCGCGCGATAGAGGCACACCGCGTCGAAGGTCCCGCTCCGCTCGGACGAGCTGTAGTTCATGGCGATCACGCCGCTCAGGGCGCTCAGGCGGCCCGAGCGCGCCCGCAGGAGCGCGATCACCTCGGCGTCGCTGCGCCCGGCGGGGATCACGGGCAGCGCCTCGCCCGCTTCCCCGCCCTCGCCGCTCGAGCAGCCCAGGAGCCCCAGCGCGACCCCCATGGCCAGCGCGCTCCACCTCACCCTCGCCCTCACCGCTCGGCTCATGGGCGCCACTCTAGCGCAGCGAGCTCCGCCCTCGTGACAGCCAGCCCGCGCGGCCGGCGTCCCCCACCGCAGCGCCCGCCGGAGCGGTCGGCGCGTCTGGAAGGGAACGATGAACGCCTCCACCCACCCTCGGCGCCCCGGGGGGCCGCGGGGTCGGGCCCCGCGCGAGCGGGACTGGCTGCGTGGCTTCCCCCTCGCCCCCGCCCGCGCAGGGCGGCTGGGCTGGCTGAGCCTGCCCCGCCCGGGGGCGGGTCAGCGACCGACCCGGGTCCTGCTCGAGGCCGCCGATCTCGAGGGCGCGCGCTCGCGCTGCCGACCTCGCCGCAAGCGCCGCGCGCGCCGCGCGGGGCGCTCGGCCTCCGAGCGCCTGGGCTGGATCGAGCGCCTCCGCGCGGGCGAGGAGCGCCTGCTCTCGGCGGGAGCCCTCCTCTCTGCCTGCGGGGCCGACCCCCGCTCCCGCCGCGTCGCGACCTGCTGGGAGCGCCGCCCCCGCTGGCGCCTCCTGGCCCGCGCCCTGGCCTGGGCCTGGGCGCCGCGCCCAGCGGAGCTGCAGGCGGCCTTCGTCCTGGCCAGCCGACACGAAGCGGCCCTCCGCCCCCTGGTCGAGCGGATCGACCTCGCCTCCCCCGACCTCGTCCCCGCCCTGTGGCTGGTCGACCTGCTCCACCAGCACGGCGCCCGCCGCCTGGCCCCGCTGCTGGAGCTGCTGGAGAGCCTCGAGGGCCCCCTGCCCCTGGCCTCGGGGTGCGGCGTCTACGTCCGCCTGCGCCAGGAGGCCGTCGCCCTGGCGGGCCGCGCTCGCCGGCCCCGCTCGCGCCGTCAGCGTCAGCACGACCAGGAGCACGCCCGCCGCCAGCTCGAGCTGCCGCGCAGCGACGAGCCCGCCGAGCTCCTCGCGCGCCACCTGCGCGAGCTCGGCGCCCTCGGCCCGCGCGAAGCCCGCTGCCAGCTCGACGCCTGGCGGCGGCTCGCGCCCGAGTTCCAGCTGGCCCAGCGCCGCCGCTGGTGGAGCCAAACCCGCCTCCTCGCGCGCCGCGTCCGCCGGCTGGTCGCGATCGAGGGGCGACAGCCGGCCTCCCTCCAGGAGGTCGCCACCCTGATCTCCGCGATCAGCGCCCAGCGCGAGGAGGCGCCCCAGGCCTCTCTGCTGCCGGAGCTCCTGACCACCCTCCGCCGCCTGGCCCGGCGCCCGCGGGTGTGGAGCCGCCTCCGCCGCCTGATCCCCAGCCTCCCCCAGGAGGAGCGCTTGCCCGCCTGCGAACGCTGGCTGGCCCGCGCTCGCTGCCACGGGGAGGCCTCGACCCTGCCCCTGATCGAGGCCTGGGCCCGCGGACTGCGCCGGGTGAGCGACCCCGAGCAGCGCGCCTGGCTGCTCGAGCTCGGCCGCTCGCACGACCTGGGGGAGCTGGCCGAGCTCCGCGGGCCAGGCGGCGAGTCCACCCTCCCCCAACGCGGAGTCGCGGCGCTCTTCGCCTTCGCCGCGGCCGCCCTCCCGGGTCGCCGACTCCGCTTCGATTGGTCTCCCTTCCTCGCCCTGCTGCGCGCGGCCGAAGCCGCCGGCCGCCCCGCGCAGGGGGTCGGCCCCTTGCTCGCGGAGCTCTCCGCCCGTCACGCCGAAGCGCTGGCCGGGCTCGCCGCGCGTTCTCAGGCCGCGATCGACCTCGCCGCCGCCTGCGCGCGCGGCGCGCCCGAGCGCCTCGCGGCCTTGGCCGAGCGCCTGGTCACCCTCGACCTCGACTCGGACGAGGAGGAGCGGCTGGAGCGAGCAGCCCGCGCCTGGGGCCCTCTCGTCGCGGACCACCTGCTGGCCGGCGAGCCGCTCGCCCCCCTGTTCGAGATCGCCGCGCTGAAGCAGGCCCTGACCCGCCTCGGACACGCGCCCGAGGGTGAGCCCGCCCGCACCAGCGCCCCGCTGGCCTCCGCTGAGTGGATCCGCGCCTACCCCTGCGGCCTGCGCGACCTCCTGCGCGAGCTGGCCTGCGCGGACCGTCGGGCGGAGCAGAGCGCCGCGCGCGCGCTGGGTCGGGAGCTGCCCCGCCCGGGAGCCCTGCGCCGCGAGATCGCCGCCCTCGAGGAGCGGGTCGCGCGCGAGGGCGACCGCGGCGGCCGCCTCCAGCGGCTGGTCGCCTTGCGCGAGCGCCTGAGCGCGCCGGCCCTCACCGCCGCCAAGCTCGCCCGCTGCCGGCGCCGGCTCGCGGGACGCCTGCGCCGCGCGCGGGTCCTCCACCTGCGCGACCGGCTGCTCGCCCGCCTGACCCGCGCTCTGCGCGCCGAGGTCCCCGGGCTGCCCGACGAGTGGCTGCACGAGCCCGCCTCGCGCCGCGCGATCGTCGCGCTGGCCGGGCTCGAGGAGCGGGTCGACCGCGAGCTGGGGCTGCGGGTCCTGCGCGAGCGCCTGGGGCCGCGCCCCTGGGACCTGCGCGCCGCGCCCGCCAACGCGCGCTGGCTCTCCCGCCTGTCGCGCCTCGGCGTCGACCCGCGCCCCTGGCTGGAGGGGATCGGGACCTGGGTCCGCGCCGCCCGGGACGGACGGGTCGTCCTGCTCTCCCTCGAGGACGACCCCCTGGCGGTGCTCCAAATGGGCGCCCCCTTCGCGACCTGCCTCGCCCCGGGGGACTTCAACTACTTCTCGGCCGTCAGCAACGCCGCCGACCTCAACAAGCGGGTGCTCTACGCGCGCGACCCCCAGGGCCGGGTCCTCGGTCGCTGCCTGCTCGCGATCTCGCCGCGCGGCGAGCTGCTCGCCTATCGCCCCTACGCCCGCGACGGCGGGCTCGGCATGGACGAGCTCGCGGCGGCCGTCGTCGTCGAGCTCGCGCGCCGGATGCGCACCGTCCCCAGCGGCCGCGGCTGCCCCGACAGCCTCGTCGCGGCCAACTGGTACGACGACGGGGTCGTCGACGTGTGCGAGGTCGAGCGCTTCTTCAACGACCCGAGCGAGCCCCACCGCGCCCGCCTCGAGACCGTCAGGGCCGGCGCGCTCCTGCCCCTCCTCGCCGACGCCCTCCGCCCCCGCCGGCTCGACGCGCGCCTGGCAGCACGGGTCCTGGCGCTGCCCGAGCTCGAGCGCCGCCCAGAGCTGGTCGTGCCCCTGCTGGCCTACGCCGAGCGCTTCACCCCGCGCGTGTGCGTGCGCGCGGCTCGCCTGACGCGGGAGGCCGGCCTGCCGCACCTCGCCGCGCCCGCCCTGCGCCGCGCCCTGCGCGCCTCGCGCCACCTGGATCCCCTCTTGGGGCTCGAGCTGGCGCGCGAGCTCGCCCACCGCGCAGAGCCCGCCCTGGCCTTGCGGACGCTGGAGCGCACGCGCCCGGACCCCGGGCGCCGAGACCCCTTCGAGCGCCTCGCCCTGCGGGCCGGGCTCCTCGCCCAGCTGCAGCGACCCGCTCAAGCCCGAGCCGCCTGGCTCCTCGCGCAGGAGGCCGCCGAGGAAGGCCCGCAGCGCGCTCGCTGCCGGCGCGCGCTGGCGGCCCTCGCGACCCCCGTGGCCAACCCGCAGGCCTGGACGAAGCTCGACCTCCGCCTGGACACGGCTTGACCTCTGCCCGGCGACCCTCGCTCCATGAGCTTGATCGCCGAGAACCTCTCCAAACGCTTTGGCTCGCACCTGGTCGTGCGCGACGTCTCCCTCGCCGTGCACCCCGGCGAAGTGGTCGGCCTGCTCGGCCCCAACGGGGCGGGCAAGACGACGACCTTCCGGATGCTGGCGGGGATCCTCCGCCCCGAGAGCGGCCGGATCACCCTCGAGGGTCGGCGGATCGAGCGCCTGCCCCTCTTCGAGCGCGCCCGCTGCGGGCTGGGCTATGTGCCCCAGCAGCTCTCGGTGTTCCGCGAGCTGAGCGCCGCCCGCAACCTCGAGGTCGCCCTCGAGCGGAGAGGGCTCCCGCGTCGCGAGCGCCGACGCCGCCGCGACGAGCTCCTGGAGGAGCTCGGCCTGAGCGAGCACCCGCAGCGCCTCGCCCGCGAGCTCTCGGGCGGGCAGAAGCGCCGGCTGGAGGTCGCGCGCGGGCTCGCCGCAGCGCCGAGCCTGCTCCTCTTCGACGAGCCCTTCGCGGGCGTCGATCCCATCGGCGTCGCCGACCTGATCGAGGTGATCGACGCGCTGCGGCGACGCGGCCTGGGGGTCTTGCTCTGCGATCACGACGCGGAGGCGGTGCTCGCGGCCAGCGACCGGGTCGTGTTGCTCTGCGGGGGTGAGGTGCTCGTGGAGGGCAGCTCGGCGGAGGTCCGCGCCTCAGCGCTGGCCCGCCAGCGCTACCTCCGCGCGCCTATCCGTTCTCCAGGAAGTACTGCTTCCAGTCGTCACGGTCCTGGCCGAAGGTCACGTTCTCCGGCGTGAAGGACTCCAAGGCAGCCTGCGCCTCGGCGCGGACGTCGTAGTCGGGCGAGGCGAGCAGCTCGACGACGTCGTCGACGTAGGCTCGCAGCTGCAGCTTGCCCACGGCGTAGGCCGCCCCGGCCAAGGCGCGGTGAGAGGCCCCGCCGCCCCGCAGGATCCGGTCCAGGAAGGGCGCCGCGCTGGTCTTGCCGTTGTCCCCCATGGCCCGGCAGGCGGCCTCCTGCACGATCGGGGAGGGGTCGTCCAGAGCGCGCTGGCCGAGCAGGCGCCCGACGAGGTCGTCCTGGAAGGTGCCCAGGCAACGGGCGGCGCCGGCGCGCACGCCCTCGGGCGCGCTCTCGTCGGTGAAGGCTTCGCGGAAGAGCTGCTCCGAGTCGCGCGGGGGCCCCTTGTGGTGGAGCGCGTAGAGCGCCGCCACGGCGAGGGCGTCGCGCTGCTCGACGTGCTTCAGCAGTCCAGGGGTGTCCTTGTAGAAGGTGTTCCCGGCGAGGGGCACCCCGATCAGGATCACCAGGAAGATCAGCGTCAGCAGCTTGCTCCCGCGGCTCTTCTTGCGCGGGGCGTGCAGGTTGAAGTGACCCGTTTCCTTTGGCGGCATGCCAGCAGGATAGCCGGCTCAACCGAAGGCGTCACGAAGCGCGGCCGCCGCGACGAAGAGGCTGTCCTGACGAACCTCTCGCTCGGTCACGACGAGCCACAGGCCGTCTCCCTCCTCCCAGCCCACGACGCAGAGGTCGGGCCGCTCGGTGCGGAAGTAGCAGCGTCCGTCGGCGCAGGTCTTGCGCTGCCAGAAGTGCATGTGCCCGCCCGGCACGTGGACCAGCAGCACCTGCTGGCCCGAGCGCTTGCAGCGCAGACGCAGCAGGGGCCGGTCCACGACGTCGAACATGCGCACCAGGTAGCCGCCCTCGACCTCCAGCCCGCAGGGGCGGGGGACGCGCAAGGGGCGAGGGAAGGAGCGCTGCAGGTCGTCGATCGAGCGCGGCTGCTCGCGCGCAGCGGCCAGCGCGGCGCGCGCGATCTTGGCCGTGCCGCAGCCGCTGATACAGAGCGGATCCGAGTGCCAGGACACGAGCCCGACCGTGGCCAGGAGCAGCGCGGCCACCGCCGCCAGCGCCCAGCGCCGCCCGCGGGTCCGCTCGCGCTCGACCTGGCGGAAGGCGCCGTCGAGGAGCGTCCGCCGCTTGTCGGCGGGGACCGGCTCGCTGGCCGCCCTCTTGACCAGGGACACGAGCGACTGCTCGCGCTCCAGCAGGCCTGCGCAGCTGGGGCAGAGCTCGCTGTGCTTGAGCAGCGCGACGTTCTGCTCGACGCTCAGCTCGCCGTCCAGGAAGGGCTGCAGGCGGTCGCGCACCTCGGCGCAGTTCATGGCAGGACCGCTCACGTGGGCTGAGCCTTCTCGCCCCAGCCACGCTCCGCTGCGTACTCGCGCAAGCTGCGGCGCAGGCGCTGGCGCGCCCGGAACAGCCGTGACATGACGGTCCCGACGGGCACGTCGAGGGCGCCGGCGATCTCCTTGTAGCGGAGGCCGCCCAGGCACGAGAGGAGCAGGGGCGCGCGGAAGTCGTCGGGCAGCTCGCCCAGGGCGTGCTTGACCTCGTCCTCGACCGCCTCGCCGATCACGACCTCCCAGTCGGTCTCGGCGTCGACCAGCTCCTCGTGGAGGGCCGTCGCCGGGTCGTCGATCTCCTCCAGCTCGGCCACGAGGGCCGGAGCCCGCTTGAGCGCCCGAGTGCGCGAGATCCAGGTGTTGGTCACGATCCGGAACATCCAGGCCTTGAAGTTGGTCCCGGGGCGAAAACCGCCGAAGCCGCGGAAGGCCCGATAGAGGCTCTCCTGGAGCAAATCGTCCGCGTCGGGGCGGTTGCCAGTCATGCGCAGGGCGTAGCCGTAGAGGGAGTCGAAGAGCGGATCGATCAGCTCCTCGAAGGCGGCTCGTTGGGCTTTGCGGTGCTGCGACATCGGGCTCTCGTCGTTCCTGTCAGGCTTCAACGTAACCTCCTAAGCCTCGATTCCCGAGATCCGCAGGTATCCCGCGGGCAGCCCCAAGTGACTCCTTCGTCGGCCGCGGGTTGACAGGTGGCCTGAAACGCGGTCCACTCACGGAGTTAGGTCGAATAATGCCCGCCGAGGCGCCTGCCACCCTTGCGAAGAAAGCTGTGTCGACGGTCGATCTCGAGACGCTCACCGGCGGCCGCAACATCTGGGTTGGACTCCAAGCCCAGGACAAGGAGTCGGCGATCGAGCTCTTGCTCGACTGCCTACTCGACGCGGGCGCCGTAGACATGGCCTGTAGGGCCGACTTGCTCGACGCGATCATGACGCGTGAGCGGCGGCTCTCTACCGGCCTCGAACAGGGGATCGCGATCCCCCATGGCACGACGTGCCATGTGGAGCGCGAGATCGCCGCGCTAGGGATCTTTCCCGGCGGCGTCCCTTTCGAGACCGTCGACGATCACGACGTCCGACTCGTGATCCTGCTCCTGACCCCCGCCGAGCACCGCGACCGCCACGTGAGCAACCTGGCGCGGATCGCCCGCCAGCTGCTCCAGCCTGGCGTGCGCAACTCGCTCCTCGCTGCTCAGACGAGGGAAGACGCCCTGGCGGCGATCCGGAGCTTCAAGCCGTGAGCCCGGCCCTCGCCTGGCTGGGGTCGGCCCTGCCCCTGGCGCTCCAGCCGGCCCCGGTGGACATCCTCCCGCTCAACCTGCTCCTGCTCGGACTGCTGGTGGCCCTCGGCGTCGTGATGCCCTTCACCGGCGCTCGCGCCGCGCGTCGGCGCGAGGCTTGGAACCGCTTCGACGCGATCGCGCGGATCCGCAACGTGCCGGCGCGAGAGCGCGACGCCATGGAGCGCTGGGCCCGCGTCTCCTGCCGCCGCGCCCCCCACCTGGTCCTCGTCCGCCGCAAGGACTTCGACCGCTTCACCCGCAGCGAGGTCTCTCGCTACCGGGGCGTCTCGAGCGACGACTACCAGGCCCACCTCGAGCGCCTGAGCGCGCTGCGCGAGCTGCTCGGCTTCGGCCCAGGCAACGGCCCCGCGCAGGGCAGCCACGACCTCTACCCCGGCGAGGTCCTCGTGCTGCGCCGCGACGACGGTCGCAAGGTGAACGTGGTCGTCGACGGCGTCGACGAAGCGGGGATCCACGTCGAGGTCGAGCGCAGCAGCCTGCTCGAGGGCGTCGGACTCGGCCCGGGCTGGGCGACCTTCTCCCGCGAGGGCGAGGGCTACTACCGCTTCCGGACCACCCCCCTCGTCGCGAGCCAAGCGGGCGCCGGCGTGCTCGCGCACGGCGACTTCCTCGTGCACGACGAGCGCCGGCGCGACCCGCGCGCCAACGTGGACGCCGACCCCTTCTGGATCGCGGTCGAGGTGCTCCCCGACGGCGCGGCCCCTGAGGACCCCGAGGGAGTCGAGGTGGCGGTCGTCGACGTGTCGGTCGGCGGCGTCGCGCTGCTCGCCGACCGCGAGGTCCGCCGCGGCAGCGAGCTGTGGGTGGACCTGCCCCTGGGCCGCGGCCGGGACAGCGCGCGCGTCCGCGGGCTGCGAGCCAAGGTCTTGAACCACGCCTTCCGCGAGGGCGGCGGCCCCCGCCCCCACTTCCTCCACTGCCGCTGGATCGAGCTGCCCGAGGCACCCCGCAAGGTGCTCGAGGGCTACGTGTTCGCGCACCACCAGGACAGCGAAGAGTAGCGTGGACCTCGAGGCCGAGATGGCGAAGCTCGCTCAGGAGGCGCGCCAGCGGCTCGACGAGCGAGAGCGGGAGGAGCGCGCCCTGCTGCGGGAGCCCGAGCCCGCCCAGGAGAACCTGCCCCTGCCCGCCCCCAGCAAGAAGGGCAAGTCGCAGGCAAAGTCCAACGAGGCGCCCCAGACCGAGGCCAAGCCCCAGAGCGCGGGCGAGAGCCCCCTGGCCAACCTCGAGCGCATGGTCCAGCTCGGCCGTCAGGCCAACGAGCTGGGCCAGACCCTCGAGCGCGGCGCGGAGGCCGCCGAGAAGACCTCGCTCACGACCAAGCTCGTAGCCGGGCTCCTCGGCCTGGTCGCCTTCGCCGTGCTCTGGAAGACCGTCCTGGGCTCGATCGTGCAGGCGCTGGTCTCGCTGGCGCTGCTGGCGCTGATCCTCGTGCTGATCTACAAGGTCTCGTTCCCGGGCTCGGGCGGGAGCGAGGACGCGTGAGCCTCGAGCGCCTCGACCGGGGCCGCATGAAGCAGCTGCTGGCCGAGGCCGGGATCCGGCTGCGGCGCTCCAGCGGGCAGAACTTCCTGGTGGAGGACGACCTCTGCGCTGCGATCGCGCGCGCCGGGGAGATCGGCCCCGGGGACGTCGTGCTCGAGGTCGGCGTCGGCCTGGGGGTGCTGACCCGCCACCTGGTCGAGCAGGCAGGGCACGTGGTCGGCGTCGAGCTCGACGCCCGCGTGATCGAGGCCGCCCGCCGCCTGCTCGGCGAGCGCGACGACCTGACCTTGCTCCACATGGACGCCCTCGAGCGCAAGAACGCGCTCAACCCCGAGGTCCTCGCCACCCTGCGCGAGCGCCTCGCCGGGGGGCGCGCGCTGCGCGTCGTCTCCAACCTGCCCTACAACGTGGCGACCAGCCTGATCCTGCTCTTGCTCAGCGCGGACCTGCCCCTGGCCGGGATCGTGGCCATGGTCCAGCTCGAGGCGGCCGAGCGCTTCGCGGCCCGCCGAGGAGACGAGGGCTACGGCGCCGTGTCGGTCCTCTGCAGCGCGCTCGCGGAGCAGATCGAGATCGTGCGGCGGGTCCCCCCCGAGGTCTTCCTGCCGCGCCCCAAGGTCACCTCGGCGGTGATCCGGATCGTGCCGCGCCCCGATCGCCAGGCGGGCTACGAGACGCTGAGTCGGATCGTGCGGGGGCTGTTCAACTACCGTCGCAAGCGGGTCGTGAAGGCTGCCCGGCTCGCTGTCAAGGCCACCCCGTCCCTGGCAGGCCTGGAAGAGGCCGCGCGGGCGCTCGAGCTCCCGCACCCCGAGGCGCGCCCTGAGGACCTGTCACTCAAGGACTTCCGTGCGTTGGGCGCCGCCGTTCAGGTTCACGAGACCCATCGTCCAGCGCCATAAACAAACGACTTACGGAACCCGAGTTGTTGCGTTCCTTGCGTAGTTGACGCAGCGCGCGTAGAAGTCTCGTTTCGGCAGGGGCTTCTCGTTCCTCGGGGGTCCTTTGGGGCGCTTTTCCGACGACACCAAGGAACGAATTCGCGAGCGAATCGACATGGTCGCTTTGGTGTCGGAGTACGTGTCCCTCAAGCCCCGAGGAGTCGATGACTTCTGGGGCTGCTGCCCCTTCCACGAGGAGAAGAGTCCATCCTTCCACATTCGCCCAGATCGCGGCCTCTTCAAGTGCTTCGGCTGTGGCAAGGGTGGGGATGTGTTCCGCTTCGTGGAGGAGGTCGAGGGGATCGGCTTCCGCGACGCCCTCGAGCGCCTCGCCTCCCGCACCGGGATCGAGCTCAAGGCCGCCGACCCGCGCGAGCGGGCGCGCCGTCAGCGCCGGGCCGAGCTCTTCCGCTGCAGCGCTTTGGCGGCGGAGTTCTTCAGCGAGGTCCTCTGGTCGCAGACGCCCGACGGCGAGCGCGGCCGCGCGGCCCTGGTCGACCGCGGGATCAGCGAGGAGACCGCCCGCGAGTTCGGGATGGGCGTGGCGCCCGACAGCTGGGACGCCCTGACCGGCTACGCGCGCCAGCGCAAGCTCCCCCTCGAGGTCATGGTCGAGCTCGGCCTCCTGCGCCCCGGCCGCCGCGACCCCAATCGCCCCTACGACTTCTTCCGCAACCGGCTGATGTTCCCCATTCGCAACGAGCAGGGGAAGGTCGTGGCCTTCGGCGGGCGCCGCCTCAACGAAGAGGACGAGCGCAAGTACATCAACTCCCCCGAGATCCCCGGCTTCTACGAGAAGCGCAAGCTCCTCTATGGCTTCGACCGCGCTCGCCGCGCGCGCCCCAAGCGGCTGGTGGTGGTCGAGGGCTACATGGACGTGGTGATCCCGCATCAGGCGGGTCACGCCGAGTTCGTGGCCGCGCTGGGGACCGCCTTCACGCCCGAGCAGGCCAAGCTGGCCTCCCGCGCCGTGGAGGAGGTGGTGCTCCTCTTCGACGCCGACGAGGCGGGCACCAAGGCCATGCTCAAGGCGCTGGCGAACCTGGTCACGATCGAGGGCCTCGGCGTGCGGGTCGCCCGCCTGCCAGAGGGCATGGACCCCGACGAGGCCGTCCAGCGCGACCCCGAGCTGCTGGAGAAGGCCCTCGACGAGGCGGACGACCTGGTCGGCTTCGTGATCGACCAGGCCCTGGTGGGCTTCGACCGCGCGACCCCTGTCGGCCAGGAGCGGGCGCTCAAGGCTGCGATCAAGCTCCTGGCGCGGATCCCCACGCCCTTGCGCATGTTTCGCGAGGCGGTGGTGGTCAGCAAGCGCTTCGGCGTGCCCGAGAAGGTGCTCCGCGCCGAGCTGGCGCGCGAAGAGGCTCAGGTGCGCCAGGAGGCGCGCCGCGACCAGCAGCGCGAGCAGCGCTCCCACCAGCGCTCCGGCTCGGGTCGCTCGCGCGCGGGCCAGGGTCGTCCGAGCGGCGCGCCCCGCGGACCTCAGGGCCCCCCTCAGCGGGGACCCATGGGCCCTCCTCCCGGCTTCGACGGCCCGCCGCTGGACGGCCCGCCTCCTGGCTGGGGGGAGCCCGAGTTCAACGAGTTCGGCGAGTACGGTCCGCCCCCCGCCAGCTACGGCGAGGCCGGCTTCGAGCCGCCTCCCGCGAGCTACGAGGGCGAGCCCGCTCGCTCCGGCCCAGCCCCCATGGGGCGCTCCCGCCGAATGCTGGGCGGCCAGCGCTCGCTCGAGCGCGAGGAGTATCTCCTCGAGGCCATGCTCGGCGCCCCCGACGCCGTGGCCCAGCTCGTCGAGCAAGGCTACGGCCCCGGCGACTTCAGCGAGGGCACGACCCAGCGCCTGGCTGGCGCGATCTTCCACCTGGCTCAGCGCGGCGCCTTCACCGCCCGCGACGTGATGCAGAGCGTCGAGGCCGACGACGAGCGCGCCCTCTGCGCGCGCCTCCTGGGTCGCCTCGATGAGGACAAGCACTACAGCCGCGAGCTGTGCGACCTGGACGGCATGGCCTCCCTGCGTCGCCAGCGGATCGCCCAACGAAAACGAGAGGTCACCCGACTGATCGGGATGGCTCGAGACAAGGAAACCAAGAATCGCCTCCTGGCAGAGCTCAAGGAGCTGCACGCCTAGCTTCAGCCGGGGCCCAACGCACGAGGCCCGCTGACAGCTGCAGCCACCAAGCCAGCAGGAACGAGAGAGGACGGACGAGCGTGATCGCCAAGAACAACGCTAAGAAGGCGAAGAGTGAGCTCCCAGGCGACGAGAACGGAAGCGGTCTCGTCAGCAAGTTCGCGGGTGCTGGGAACAGCCCCGTGACCGCGGAGGACATCGAAGACGACTTCGAAGACGAGGAGGACGAGGAGCTCGAGGCCGAGCTCGCTCAGGAGCTCGCCGACCAGAACGAGAAGATCGACGACCCGGTCCGGATGTATCTCACCCAGATGGGCGAGATCCCGCTGCTCTCGCGCGAGAAGGAGCTGACCCTCGCCAAGCGGATCGAGGTCTATCGCAAGCGCTTCCGCTTCTTGCTGATGAGCAACCACGAGATCCTGACCCGCTCGGTCGACATCCTCGAGAAGGTCCGCGCCAACGAGCTGGCCTTCGACCGGACGCTCAAGATCGCCGGCACCGACACGACCGGCGCGACCAAGCCCAAGCTGACCCTGCGCCTGACGCCCGTGATCGACGCCGTGCGCGAGATCATTCAGGAGACCTACAAGCTCTACCTGCGCACCCGCGAGAGCAAGATCTCCAAGAAGGAGCGCGCCGAGCTGCTCGACACGATCAAGCGCCGCCGCCGCCGGGCGACCCTCCTGATCGAGGAGTGCGGGATCCAGATCAAGATCGTCCGCCCCTGGCTGGAGGACCTCCGCTCCGACTACCGCGACATGAAGTACATGCGCCGCATGATGCGCGGCAGCGGAGCCGCGGCCGAGCGCGCCGGCGAGAAGCTGCGTCGCCTCGAGGACAAGTACGGGGAGGAGTTCGACTACGCCAGCTCGCAGGGCGAGTATCCCCGCACCTGGAACCACGCTCGCGCCAACCGCGAGTCGCTGATGCCCTCGACCTACGACTGCCGGATGCGCTTCTGCGAGAAGCGCTTCGCCAGCTACGAGAAGGCCAAGCGTGAGCTCTCGGGCGGCAACCTCCGCCTGGTGGTCTCGATCGCCAAGAAGTACCGCAACCGCGGCCTGTCCTTCCTCGACTTGATCCAGGAGGGCAACACCGGCCTCATGAAGGCGGTCGAGAAGTACGAGTACCGCCGCGGCTACAAGTTCTCGACCTACGCCACCTGGTGGATCCGCCAGGCGATCACCCGCTCGATCGCCGACCAGGCCCGCACGATCCGCATCCCGGTCCACATGATCGAGACGATGTCGAAGCTGCGGAACATCTCCAAGAAGCTGGTCCAGAAGATGGGCCGCGAGCCGACGATCGAGGAGCTCTCGGCCGAGCTCAAGATCCCCGTGGCCGAGTGCCGCCGGATCATGAAGATCAGCAAGCACCCGATCAGCCTCGACCGCCCGATCGGCGAGAGCGACGACGGCTTCTTCGGCGACTTCATCGAGGACAAGGGCGCCGAGTCGCCGGTCAACGCCGCGACCTACGAGATGCTCAAGGACAAGCTCGAGAAGGTGCTCGAGACCCTGACCTTCCGCGAGCGCGAGATCATCAAGCTCCGCTACGGGATCGGCGACGGCTACACCTACACGCTCGAGGAGGTGGGCCGGATCTTCAAGGTCACCCGCGAGCGCGTGCGCCAGATCGAGGCCAAGGCCGTGCGCAAGCTGCAGCACCCCGTCCGCAGCCGGATGCTCGAGGGCTTCCTCGAGGCCGTGCCCCGCTAATCCTGGGGGGCTGCGCCCCCCAGACCCCCGTCTTGGGTTCCGCGAAACGGCGGCAGAGCGCAGCTGGATGATCTGGGAGAGCGCCTTGATCATTCGGGCGCTCTACTCCCCTTATTCGCTCGAAGTGGGGAGTGAAGGCGCCTCGACGAAACGAAAGCGTCCGTCTTCTGCGGCTTGTTCGCAGTAGAGGAGCGAAGGGCGACCGCTCGGCGGTCGCCCTCTTCGTTGGTTCAGGCCATCTGGGCTTCGCGCAGCAGCACCAGGGTTCGCACCCGGCGCAGCAGGTCCTGAGGCGCGAAGGGCTTCTCGACCACCGGGACCTCGGCGGGCAACTCGACGTCGGCGTAGCCCGTCATGAGCAGGATCGGGAGGCCCGGGTCGAGCTCGCGCGCCTCGCGCGCCAGGTCGGCTCCCGAGCGACCCGGCAGGATCACGTCGCTGAGCAGCAGCCCGAAGCGCTGGGGCTGGGCGCTGAGCAGGGCCAGCGCGCTCTCGGCGTCGCCCTCCGCCACGACCTCGTAGCCCGCGCCGCGCAGGAGCGAGGTCGCCAGCTCGCGCACGGTCTCGTCGTCGTCGACCACGAGGATCGGCGGCACCTCGCAGGGGGCGTGTTGGGACTCGCTCAGGTCGATCGCGAGCGGCGCGGGCTGCGGCGCGACCTCGGCGCAGGGCAGCCGCACCGTGAAGCAGGTCCCACCCAGGGCCGAGGGTCCGGCGTCGATCGTGCCCTGGTGACGGAGCACGATCCCGTAGACGGCGGGGATCGCGAGACCCTTGGAGGCCGCGAAGGGCTCGAAGATCCGCGCGTCGCTCTCCTGGCGGTTGCAGTCGTCGGAGATCTTCAGCTCCACCCAGCGCTGCCCCTCGAGCCCGACCACGTCCAGCGCGAGCTCCAGTCGGGCCCTGGCTCGGGACCTGCCCTGAGCCTGGGCGGTCGCGCGAGCGTGAGCTGCGAGGTTGACCAGGAGCTGCTCGAGCTGGCGCTCGTCGCCTTGCGTAGGCGCGGCCTCGCAGGCGAGCACCAGCTCGACCTCGACCTCGGGGCCGACCACATCCCGCAGCCGCGGCAGCGACTCTTGCAAGGTCTCGCGCAGATCGAGCGGGTGCACGTCGCCCACCCGATGCTGGCTGAACTGGCGCAGCTGGAGGGTCATCGCGCTGGCCCGCTCGGAGCTGCGCAGCACGCGCTCGAGGTAGCGCCGCACCTCGCTCAGCTCTTCGGCCTCGGCAGCCAGAGTCGCGAAGCCCTGCACGCCGGTGAGGAGGTTATTGAAGTCGTGCGCGATCCCCCCCGCGAGCAGGCTGAGGGACTCCAGCCGGCGCGCCTCCTGCAGTCGCTCCTCGGCCGCGCGGCGGCGGCGCGCCATCCGCCGCTCCTCCGTCACATCGCGGATCGAGCCGACCACCGCCAGGGACACGGGCGAGAGGCGCATCCGGCCAAAGCGCTCCTCGAGGCGGACCTCACAGCTCGTCGCGGCGCCCTGGCGCAGGTGCCAGCGCAGCAGCTCCGAGGTGGCGGGGTCCTCGAGCCAATCCCGCGCGGCGGCGTTGGCGTAGAGCAGCCTGCCGCGGCGGGTGGTCAGGAAGATCCCGTCCTCGGCGGCGTCGATCGCAGCCCGCAGCCGCTCCGACTCGCGCTGGGCGCGCTGGCGCGCGCTGACGTCGCGGGCGCGACCGAGCGTGAAGGAGTGCCCCTGGACCTGGAGCGGGACGCAGGACATCTCGAGCTCGCGCTTCGCGTCGGGCCGGGCAAGGGGCATGCGCGTCGTCACGCGAAAGCGATCGGCCGGGCGCTCGCCCTTGGCTTGGGGGAGCCGCCGCCCGAAGGGCACGCCCAGGAGGTCCTCCCGCGCGCAGCCGAGCATTCCGGCCCAGGCCGCATTGACCTCGACGTAGCGCTGCTGCTCGTCGAGGAGGTAGAGGCCGTCGCGTGAAGAGGCGAAGGCCTCTCGATAGGCGTCGGCAGGAGCCTCCCAGCTCGCCGCGAGCTCGGGTTCGCGCGACCGGGACGCCCAGCGCCTGCAGAGCAGAGCGAGCACGCCGCCCGCGACCAACCCCACCATGAATGCGCACAGGACCATTGGATCGAACCCCTGAATCCGAGTGCGGATCGCAAGCCACGCGCCAAAGCGCCCTGCCAGCGCTGCTCGAGTTGCGCTCCCCGAGGGCGGCGCTCTCGCCCCTCTGCGCGCCCCTGCGGGGTCCAGGCGCCCACCCCGCCCGCCTAGAGCGCGGCGTCGGGACGCAGCCGCGCCCAGGAACCCCCTCTTGGCGCGCGAGCGTCCCGAGGAGGGCGGACACGCCCCGCCCCGCCCCTCCCTGGGGGCGCTGGCGCCCTCGCCGCGCCGCCCGTCCTCCGAGCGACAAGGCCTTAGTGCTGCTGCTGCCTGGCCCGCCCCTTGCAAAGGACTCTCCCGTGTCCCTAGTGAACGGAGCTCCCGTGACCCGCATCGCCCTCGTGGAAGACGACGAGACCATCCAAGAGCTGCTGCAGGAAGCGCTCGAGCGGCGCGGATACGAGGTCACGGGCTATCAGAGCCTGGCCGCGGCCAGGGTCGGCTTCCCCCTCGACCCACGCCCGGACCTGATCCTGCTCGACCTCGGCCTGCCCGACGGCTGCGGTCTCGAGCTCCTCGACATGCTGCGCGAGGCCCTCCAGCCCTGCCCGCCGGTGGTCGTCCTCTCGGGCCGCAACTGCGAGAAGGACCTCGAGGAGGGCTACGGGGCGGGAGTCGACGACTACCTGACCAAGCCCCTGCGCACGCCCGAGCTCCTGGCCAAGTGCAAGAGCTGGATCAGCCGCGCCCGCGCCAAGGCCATGGTCAAGGACTCCGAAGAGCTGCCGGGCGGACCCAAGCGCGCCTTCAACCGCTTCGAGCTGCTCGGCAAGCTCGGCCAGGGCGGGATCGGCGTGGTCTACCGCGCCCGCGATCTGCTGACGGGCGACCAGGTCGCGCTCAAGGTGCTGCGCCGCAGCGAGAGCCGCAACCTCGAGGCGCGCCAGCGCATGGTCCGCGAGGCCCAGGGTCTGTCCGAGGTCCAGGCGCGCGGGGTCGTGCGCATCGTCCACTACGGCGAGGAGCAGGAGCACGCCTACTGCGCGATGGAGCTGGTGGAAGGCCCGACCCTCCAGGCCTACGTGAGCGAGCGCGGGCCCCTGAGCGAAGGCGAGACCTGGCAGCTGCTGACCTCGCTCCTCGAAGCCTGCGCCGCGCTCGAGGCCGGCGGGATCGTGCACCGCGACATCAAGCCCCTGAACCTGATCCTGCGCGAAGGCCAGGTCGACGACCCCGTCCTGCTCGACTTCGGGCTCGCGCGGCGACCCGACGACCGCAACCTGACCCAAGAAGGTGTGGTCCTCGGGACCCCCGGCTTCATGGCACCCGAGCAGATCCTCGGCCACGACATCGACGCCCGCACGGACCTGTTCAGCGCCGGCATGGTCGCTCGCTATGCCGTGTGCGCGAAGGACGCCTTCCCAGGGCTCTCCGGGATCCCCCTCCTGACGGCGATCGCGACGCGACCGATCCAGCTGCCCAAGCTCGAGGACCCCGCGCTGCGCGAGGTCCTGCGTCGCTTGACCGCGACGCTCCCCGAAGAGCGCTACTCCTCTCCCCGCGAGGCCCTCGCGACCGTCCCCCAGCTCAGGAGCGCCCGGCTCGAGGAGCAACTCACGCCCGCCGGGGCCGCCGGGTAGCGGAGCGCTCACGCTCCGAGCCCGCGTCCGCGGCGGGTGGGGCTAGAATCACGGCGTGAGCTTCAGCTTCTACGTCACCGCTTACGCACCGCCTGCCGCGCGGCTGCTGATCGAGCAGGTCGACGACCACGGCGACCTCCGCGTCGCCGAGGAGATCCAGGACGGCCCCTGGGAAGAGGGCTTCGCCTACCACCTGCACCGGGAGGGCGTCTCGACTCGGGGCGTCGAGCTGTGCTGGGAGAACGACCAGCTCCAGGTCCGCCTGCTGACCTTGGCCAGCCCCGAGGACTGGGAGCTCGCCTTCCGCGTGCTCGAGGAGGCCGCCGCCGAGGACGAGGTCCGCGGCGAGAACGGCGAGTCCGCGCCCGCGAGCCAGGTCCGCGAGACCTTCGCGAGCCTGTGCGAGCTGAGCAACGAGGGGGGCACGGCCTTCCTCGTGGACCGGATCCAGAGCGAGGAGGCCGTGCTGACCCTGCCGGGGCCCGTCCGCGCCTTCTGCATCGGCCCCCGCCTCCTGGGTGAGCTCGAGGGGGCCGGCGAGCGCGACGAGCTGACCCAGCGGATCCTGGGCAAGATCCGCGAGGTGCAGTACACGCGCGAGGCGCGCGACTACTACTGCGCCAGCGTGCTCCAGGCGAGCGTCGACGACGAGCTGGCCTTCACCCTGACGGCCTTCGGCCCGGGCGTGCGTTACCTCCTGCCCGAGGTCCAGTTCGTGGCGCTGGTGACCGAGGAGGACGAGGAGCTCTTCCTCGACCACGACTCCTTCCTGGGGCTGCTCTCGGGCTGGGCCCGCTACCTCGACGAGCGACAGGTCTTCGTCGAGCCGCTCAGCGGCCCCAACTGGGAGCGCTTCCTCGCGGCGGCCCGCGCCTGCGCCGTCGAGCCCTTGGCCTTCGTCAAGGGCGAGGTCGAGCGCGACGAGCTGGCCGCGCGCGCCCGCGAGCACGGAGCGAAGCTGAGCGAGACCCTCGACCCGCACGAGCCGAGCCCCGAGGACCCTGCCGAGCTGGACCGCGCGATCGAGCTCCTGCGCGACGCGCGTGAGCGGCGGCCCGACGACCTGGGGATCCTGGACGACCTCGCCAACGCTTACGCCCAGCGCGCCCAGGCCCGCCTGGCGCGCGGCGAGCACGAGGAGGCCCTGCGCGACCAGGACCAGGCGATCCGCTTCCAGGCCAAGCTGGCCCGCCGCGACAGCAG
>MDTG01148409.1_pt1 | contig 24102 bp, 25 predicted proteins | sample 811421 | NCBI WGS metagenome assembly MDTG01 (sample SAMN05326645, study PRJNA326480) | marine metagenome | isolation source: seawater | place: Pacific Ocean: South East | collected 2011
TCTCTCTAGTTTTTATTGTTTTGTATCAAACTGAAAACAATAACGATTTAAATGAAATAATTATCTTATTGGGCTTATTTGCTGGAGCTGCCTATAGAATGTTTCCAGCAATAATAAATATTTCTATTTCACTCCAAACGTTAAGATTTGGACTACCCGCAGCAAAAATTTTACTTTCTGAATTGAGGCTTAAATCTTCAAAAAAAAGTGGGCCAGATAATAATAAAGTATTAAAATTTGAAAAAAAAATTTCGCTTAAAGATATCTCTTTCAAATATCCTAATACCAAAAATAAAGTCTTAAAAAACATAAATCTTGATATTAAAAAAAAAGATATTATTGGTATTGCTGGCACAAGTGGCTCAGGCAAAACAACATTAATAGACATTCTCTCTGGAATTTTAAAACCAAGCACTGGATCTATTAATATTGACGGGAAAAAATTAAAAAATGATCAAACAAACCAATGGATGAAAAATTTTGGGTACGTGCCTCAAGGTGTTTTTTTAGTGGATGACACAATTGAAAAAAATATAACACTCGGAAATAGTGGAAAAAAAATTGATACTAAAAAGTTAATTTCAGTCTCTAAACAAGCCCAGATCCACAGTTACATACAATCTCTTCCAAATAAATATAAAACAAAAATAAATGAAAAGGGTTCAAATTTTTCAGAAGGTCAAAAACAAAGATTAGCTATCGCAAGAGCGCTATACAATAATCCAGAAATACTTTTATTGGATGAACCTACCAGCGCTTTGGATGTAACAACTGAAAAAAATTTTGTTAAATCACTCAAACTCTTAAGAAATAAAAAAACTATAATAATAATTGCGCATCGTTATTCTATTTTACAATTTTGTAGAAAAGTTTATGTTTTTGATTTCAATAATAACTTTAAAAAAATTAATAAAAAATATATTAAACAAATATGCTAAAAAGAAAAAAAACATTAATAATCGCAGAAGCATGTGATAATCACTTTGGGAAATTAAGTAATGCCAAGGATATGGTGATTATGGCTAAAAAAGCTGGTGCTGATGTGGTCAAGTTTCAGCATCATTTAGCAGACGAAGAGATGCTTAAAGATGTCCCTAAATCATCAAATTTTCGTATGTCTTTATACGAGTTCCTCAAGAAGTATTCCCTTAAATTAGAAGATCACGTTAAATTAAAAAATTTTTGTAAGAAACAAAAAATAGAATTTCTTTGCACTCCTTTTAGTTTTAAAGCTGCAGAAGAATTAAATTCTATTGGGGTTAAGTGGTTTAAAATAGGTTCTGGAGAATTTACAGACACTCCTTTTATAAAAAAAATTTTAAAATTTAATAAACCTGTGATTCTATCGACAGGGATGAGCACTATTAAAGAAATAGATATGATTTTCAAAATAATTAAATCTCAAAAAAATAAAGAGATTTGCTTTATGAATTGTACTAGCGAATACCCTCCAATTTACAAAGATATTAATTTGGGTTTTATACCGATTATGAAGAAAAAATATAAACAAATAACTATTGGCCATTCAGATCATACTAATAGAATTGAAACATCAATAGCAGCAGTAGCTCTAGGAGCAAAAATAATTGAAAAACATGTTTATCTCGATAATAAAAATTACGGCCCTGATAGAGACGTCTCAATTAGTTTCTCTCAATTTAAAGAAATGGTAAGATCAATAAGAAATATAGAACAAGGGTTAGGAAAAAATAAAAAAATTTACAAAAAAGAGAAACAAATAAGGAAGTGGGCAACAAGAAGTTTAGTAGCCGTTACAGACATAGAAAAAGGAAAAAAAATTACAATTAAAAACATTTGGTCGAAGAGACCAGGCACAGGAATTCCATCTAGATATATTAATAAAATAATTGGAAAGAAATCAAAAACAAAAATCAAAAAGAATACTCTTATTAAAAAAAGCCAAATTATGGGTTTAAAATGAAATTATTATTTTTTACAGGATCAAGAAGTGAATGGGGATATATAAAACCTATTTTATCAGAGTGTAAAAAGAGAAATATTAATTATAAGATTTCGGCGTCTAATATGCTTCTGTTAGACAGCTTTGGATTAGCGAAAAAAGAAATTTTAAAAGATGGGTTTAAAATTCATGATGAAATTTTCATGGCACTAGATGGATATAATGACGTCACAACAGTAAAATCAATGGGTGTATTATTACAATCATTTGCAGATACTCTAGCAAGGGAAAAACCCACATGGTTAATTGTTGCTGGTGATAGATCTGAAAGTTTAGTTGCTACCATAGCTGCCGCATACATGAATATCCCTATCGCACACATTCAAGCAGGAGAATTGTCAGGAAATATTGATGGTCAAGCTAGGCATGCTATAGGTAAATTTGCACACTTACATTTTGCATCTAATTCAGATGCAGTTAAAAGATTAGTAAGTCTGGGAGAGGAAAAATTTAGAATAAAACTGGTAGGCGCGCCTCAACTTGACGAACTTTATAACGACATGAAAAAATTTACCAAGACTAACCTAATTGAAAATAAATATAATATAAATATAAATAAAGATTACTTTTTAGTTATTTATCATCCACCACAATCTAATATTGAGCCAATTAAAAAAGATTTTAAAAATATATTTAATTTTTTAAAAAAATTAAAAGCAAAAAAAATCTGGATATCACCTAATAATGATGCGGGATCTGCAATTATAAAATCAGAATTTATGAAAAACAGAGGTTCAGATGATTATTTATTTGATAACTTGCCAAGACACGAATACTTAATTTTACTTAAAAATACAAAATGTATAATTGGAAATTCAAGTTCAGGAATTCTTGAAAGTCCTAGTTTTAAGGTTCCTTGTATAAATTTAGGTTTTAGACAACACGGGCGGGTTCAAGCAAATAATGTTATTAATGTAAAAAAAATAGTGGGCTTTAATCTTAAAAAAGCTCTAAAAAAATTAGACTCAAACAAATTTAAAAAAAATTTACAAAAAGTAATTAATCCATATGGAAGTGGTAATTCATCAAAAAAAATATTAGATATTATCTTAAATACAAAAATCGATATGAAATTAATGTTTAAAAGGATGACCTATTAGTATGATAAAAAATTATTTTATTGTAGACAAAGAAGAAAAATTAAACTCGATAATTCAGAAAATTGTTTTGAACGCTCACAGAGCTGTATTGGTTATTGAGAAAAAAAAAGTAATTGGAATTATTAGCGAGGGAGATATTTTGAAATCTCTTATTTATAAAAAAGATATGAATGCGACTGCTTTTTCAATAATGAATAAATCTTTTAAATTTTTAACAAAAAAAGACATGATCTTAGCAAAAAATATTTTTAAAAAGCATCTTTGTTCAATCATACCGGTTGTTAATTCAAAAATGGAATTAAAGGACTTAATAACCTTAAAACAACTATTATCAAGGTAGGAATTTATCAATGAAAATATTAGCATTTATACCAGCTAGAGGAGGGTCCGTAGGTTTAAAAAATAAAAATTTAATTAATCTAGCAGGAAAACCGTTGATACAATATACATTTGACACTATTAAAAAATTAGGAAAAACAGTTTATCCGTTTGTATCAACTAATGATAAAAAAATTGCAAATTATTCTGCCAAAAAAGGTTTTGGTACAACTTACAGAAGACCGTCAGCCCTCAGTAAATCAAGTAGCAATGTCATTGACGCAATAATACATGGTGTAAAATGGGTAAATGAAACAAAAAGATTAAATTTTGATATTATTTTAATTTTACAACCAACAACTCCTATAAGAGATTTTAAAGAGGTAAAGAAAGCAATAAGTATTTTTAAAAAAAAGAAAATGCTTTCAATGGCTAGCGTAACACCAATGAGAGAGCATCCATACGAATGTATAGAAATTAATAATAAAAATTGGAAATTTTTGAAAAAAACAAAGAAAAATGTTTTTAGACGCCAACAGTTTAAAAAAAACTTTTTTTTTATTGATGGCTCTTTCTATATAATTAGAAAACATTTCTTACAAAAATTTAAAAAACTTATTAAAGAAAATAAAACAAATTTTTTTATTTTAAATAGAAATTGGCCAATTGATATAGATCAGAAGGAAGATTTATATGTAGCTAATTCATTTATAAGAGGAGCGTATTAGTGTCTAAATTAAATAGCCATAACGAGTGGGACAAATTAAAAGAGGTAATAGTGGGTTCTGCTGCTAATACCTCAGCTGTGCTAACATGGAAAAAAAATAATAATTTAGATGAAAAAACTATAATTGAAGCTAAAAAAATCGCTAAAGATGCTTTTCCTAAATGGTATTTAGATGAAGTTGAGGAAGATCTTTCTAATTTAGCAAAAACTATAGAAAATTTTGGAGCAAAAGTATTTAGACCAGAGCCTTACAAATGTGAGAAGTTTTTTTCCACTCAAGATTGGAATTCATCTGGTAATAATATCTATAATGCAAGAGATTTAAATTTAGTAGTAGGAAATAATTTGATCGAGTCACCATCTCATGTTCGCTCAAGATATTTTGAAAGTACCACCCTTTATAAAATATGGTATGAAAATTATTTTGACGAAGGCCTTGTTTGGATAGCAGCACCAAAACCGCTTCTTAGAAACGAGGTTTCATTACCATACTATAAAAAAGGAGAAGAGATCATTACAGATGAGGATATAAAGTTTAAAAAATTGACAAAAGGAAGAGTTGAGAAATTACATAGATTAACTGAAAATGAAATTTTATTCGAAGCGGCAAATACTTTAAGAATGGGAAAAGATTTACTATATCTCGTTTCATCTTCAGGAAACATGAAAGGTTATAATTGGCTTAAATCAGTTCTTGGTAATGATTATAGAGTACATGTTACCACAGATCTTTATAGGTCTGCCCACATTGATTCGACCGCAATGTGTTTGAAGCCAGGATTGATTTTATTAAATAGCACAAGAGTTAATGAAAAAAATTGTCCAAGAATATTTGATAAATGGGACAAGATTTGGTTTGAAGATGTTGCACCGACTGCAGATCACGAGCTAGAATTTCAATCGAATATTAAAGATCCAATATCTGCAAAATTAAAAGCATTAGGTTTCAACTCTAATTTAGAGGGAATAGCATCTCCATGGGTTGGTATGAACATTTTATCATTGGATCAAAATACAGTTTTAATTGATGAGAGACAGAAAAATCTAATTAAAGTACTTGAACAACACAAAATTGAAACTATACCTGTGAAAATGAGACATATGTGTACTCAAGCAGGGGGTTTGCATTGTGTAACTCTTGATACTGTAAGAGAAAGTAAACTAGAAAATTATTTTGATTGAATTATGAAAGAACAGAGAACTCACGATCATTTTTATGTAAATGAAGATCGCTATGATAAGCCAAAATCTTCATTTCTTCAAATAATTGAGCTATTAAAAAAGAATATTAAAAACCCTCAAGTATTTAATGGACGTATGTGTGATTTTGGTTGTGCAACAGGAGAATTTATTTATCTGCTTCAAAAAGATTTTATCAATGCTGATATTCATGGCTACGATATATTGCAACCATTAATTGAACATGCAAAATTAAAAACTGGAAATAAAAAAACTTCTTATTTTATTGGAGATGTAAGAGATGAGAAGTTATGTGATAATGAAATTTCCGATATCACCTTTTTATTAGGAGTTTTACCAGCTTTTGATCGATTTGAAACTACGTTACAAAATTTGATAAACTGGACTAAGGATAAGGGCATAATATATGTACACTCATTATTTAACAAATACCCTGTAGATGTTTACACAAAATACAATTATTCGAAAGATTACGAAAAAGGTGTAATAGAAGTTGGTTGGAATCAACATTCAAGAGAAAGTATTTCTAATTGGTTAAAAAAAAATAGAAACGTATCAAAGTTTAGTTTTGTAGATCTCAAAATAGATTTTGATCTTCCCTTTAGAGAAGAAGATCCGATGAGGAGTTGGACTTATAGAGATAAAGATAATAATAGACAGCTAACTAACGGAGCTTCATTGATACATAATCAAGCAATTTTAGAAATTTTTGTAAATAAAAAATGAAAAATAAATTAAAAAAAGTAGAAAAAAATGTTTTAAAAACTTTCCAGCAAGAAAATCCCTCAACACATTTTTCTAACAAAGGCCTCAAAGAGTTTAAATCTTGGCAAAATAATCAGGATTATGTTTGGAATAATTTAATGCAATTTCCCCCTAAAATGTTTAAAGATTTTAGTTTAATCGACTTCGGAGCTGGAACTGGAGAGAATACCATTCAATTTGCTAATTGGGGAGCAAAATGTACATTGGTTGATAATAATATAAAAGCTTTAGAGGTCGCAAAAAAAGTTTTTAAAAAATACTCTAGAAATTATAAAAATCATTCTTTTAAACGTTCATCAATATTTAACTTTAAGTCAAAAAAAAAATTTGACATTGTTGTATCACAAGGTGCAATTCACCATACAAATAATAAAGTGAAAGCTTTTAAAAAAATTGTTAAATATTTAAAACCTAATGGTTATTTAATTCTTTGTTTAAGCAATCCTTCAGGTGGTTTTCAAAATAACCTACAAAGACTATTAGTTTATAAATTTGCAAAAAATTGGAGAGATATGATCAAAGTTTCTGAAAGACTATTTAAAGAAGATATTTCTAGGAGTCAAAAATTTAGTAAAAGAACAAGACAAGAGATTATATTTGATCGTTACGTTGTCCCTAAGCAAGATGATCCATCAGTTAAAGAACTTTTAAGATGGTTTGAAAATGAGAAAATTAAGCTTTATTCTTCTTATCCTCCAATAGTTCCAAATATTTTTTCTGACTCTTGGCTAAGTACTTCAAAATTTAATTATAAAAAAATAAATAATAATATTGGAACTATTCCAGAGTCTTTTTGGTTGTCTCATAAAAATGAGGACAATTATGATGTTCCAAAGACATTAGACTCACTAAGTAAATTTTCAATTTCACACAATTCAATGACTGGTTACCTTAATAATATAGAACCTAATACAAAAATTGATTTTTCAAAATTAGAAAAAAAAATGCAAAATTATGAAAAAGAATTGATTAAAGTCGATTATCTTAAGTACATGAAAGATAAACAAAAAAAACTTTTTCATGAGGTTAAAAAACTTCTTAAATTAATGAAAAACAATGATCTAAATAAAATACAAAAGTTTTTGAAAAAAACAAAATATTTATTTAGAGGCTACAACGGGATTAGAGCAATATATTTTGTTGGAAAAAAAACTTAAAACTAATTATATTTGAATTATTTAAAATGAAAAATTTTACTAAAACAGAAATAGACTTAATAAAAAAAAATTATGATAAGAATGGATGGGTTAAAATACCTAACTTTCTGAATAAAAAACAATTAACATTAACAAAAAAAAAATTAGACTCATTTTTGAAATCTTCTAAGCAAAAGTATTCAGGTAGGGATATAAATTTTACAGACTCAAAAGAAGTAAATTCTTTTCATAAAATGCATGATTTAGATTGGGTAAAAAAATTCTCGAAAAAAAAGAATTTGAAAAATTTTGTAAAAGTTTTTTTAAATAGTGAACCTGAGCTTAGAGCAAGTGAACTTTTTGCTAAACCAAAAAAAGTAGGTCTTCCGGCACCTATACACCAAGACAATTTTTATTGGAGAGTAAAAAATAGTAATGCACTTACCATATGGATAGCGCTATCTTCATCTGATGTAAAAAACGGTGGAGTTTTCTATTTTAATGGATCTCATAAAAATGGATTATATGACCACGTTGCATCTTTTGCTAAAGGAAGTTCACAAAAAATTAAAAATTTAAATAAACTTAAAAGATATAAAAAATATACTCCATCATTGAAACCTGGAGATGCTATAGTTCATCACGTGCTCGTGGCTCATGGAAGCAAAAGAAATAAAACTAAAAGACCAAGGCAGGGTTGGACTTTACAGTTTAAAGACAAAAAATCTTTTTATGATAAAGCAGCAATTGCGTTTTATGAAAAAAGTTTAAAAAAACAATTAAATTTAAGGGGTCAGTAAATAAATATTACGAAAAAGAAAAAATGCCTGGATGGGAAATTATTAATGATGAAGAAAAAAAAGCTTTAGTTAATTTATTTAATGAAGGTGGAATTTTCTTCGCTCATGGCTTTGATAATTTTAGAAAAAAATACCATGTCAGAGAATTTGAAACAAATTCCAGAAATAAATTTAAGTCTAAATTTGCAGTTGCAGTAACAAGTGGAACAGCTGCGATTAAAATTGCTTTAAAAGCTATTGGAGTGAAAAGAGGAGATGAAGTAATAACTCAAGGTTTTAATTTTATTGCCACTATAGAAGCAATTTTAGATATTGGCGCTATTCCAATCATTACTAACGTAGACAAAAGTTTGAATATGTCGACGATAGATCTGAAAAAACTTATAACAAAAAAAACAAAGGCAATAATCCCTGTTCATATGTTAGGGGTTCCTGCTGAAATGGACGAGATTAATAAAATTGCGAAAAAATACAAATTGAGAATTTTAGAGGATAATTGCGAGGCTGTAGGGGGTATGTACAAAAATAAATACCTAGGCTCGATCGGTGATGTGGGTGTTGCGAGTTATGATTTTAGTAAAACAATAACATGTGGTGAAGGTGGTATGATTTTTACTAACAATAAAAAAATATTTAAATATTGCAAAGAATATCATGATCACGGACATGAAAATAATCCAAAACTTAAAAGAGGAGAAGACAGTCGTAGCATTGTTGGTTTTAATTATAGAATGACAGAATTACAAGCAGTTGTAGGAAAAGTACAATTAAAAAAAATAGATTTTATCTTAAAAGAAAATAAAAAAAGATATTTAGAAATTGAAAAAGTACTCAAAAAAAAATACGAATTAAGAAGAATACCAAAAAATAGCAAAATAATTTACGATACTTTTATCTTCTTTGAAAAAAATAAATTAAAGAGAAATCAAATAGTAAAACTTCTTAATAAAACTAAGTTTGGAACAAAAAATTTGCCAGATGCAATAAAATGGCATTGTGCATATTATTGGGATCACGCATTACCAAAACAACAAATTAATAGAGTAAAAAAAACAAATGATTTATTAAAAGCCTCTATTGCTATTCCCATATCACTAAAGAAAAATATTAAACAATATCAAGATTTAGCAAATAAAATTTTGAAAATTAGTAAATAAAAATGATTAAAAACTCTCAATTTTTTTTTAAAAAATTAAAAAATATTATTTTTTTAGGAAGTTTACAAAATAAAGATGAAATATTTTTAAAAATAAATGATAAATTTTCTTTAAATACTGAGATAATTTCCTCTCCAGATCAAGCTAAAGGAGCAAAAAAAAGAAATACAAAAATATTTAGAAATTTAGATAAAAGATTTGAAAATTACATATTAAGTAATTACAAATTGGAAGAAACTTTATTTATTTCAATTGCTTCGAGATGGATAATTAAAAAAAAACAGTTATCTAAATTTTTCAAAGGAAACTTAATTAATAGCCACCCAACAAGATTACCCATTGATGCGGGTAGCGGTGGGTTTTCTTGGCAAATTATGCGTGGAGATAGAATCTTTAATCAATTATTTCATTTAGTTGATGAAAAATTAGATACGGGACCAATTATTTCTAGTAAAAAATCTATAATACCTAAACATTACAATTTACCAATAGATTATTACGAACATCATTTTAATGAATTGCCTAAATTTTATGGAGACTTTATTGAAAAACTTTTAAAGGGGAAAAAATTTAAACTAAAATTTCAGAATAATTATTTATATACTTATAATCCAAGATTATTGACCAACATTCACGGCTGGATTGATTGGAACTTAAATTCTTTAAATATTTACAGATTCATTTCTGCATTTGATGATCCTTATGCAGGAGCATCAACATATTTAAATAAAAAAAAAGTTAGAATTAAAAAAGTTCAATTACATGGTGGGGAAATTCCAGGTCATCCGTTTTCTAGTGGCTTAATAATAAGAAATGATGGTAATTGGGTTGTTGTATCAACTGTGGATGAAAATCATAAAATTCTTATCCAAGAAGTTTTAGATGAGCGTGGAAAAAATATTATTAAAAATATAAAAGTTGGAGATAGATTCTTTACACCTGATAAAAAACTAGAGGCAGCAAGGAAAATAAGAGTAAAAATTGGACCCAAGGGAATTAAATAATAACATGAATATGAGTTATCAAAAAAAAATTATTAAGGGTATCATGTTTCACTATTTTCATGATAAAAAATTTTTCAAATCCACACCAGGTTCAATTGACTCTGATTATTTAGTAAAAATAATAAAAAAGATCGGACAAACAAATATTTTAGATCCATTAGAATTTATTGAAAAAATAAAGAATAGAAATATTAAACCAAACCAAACTTGTTTTACTTTTGATGACTCATTGAAATGTCAATATAAAATTGCTCTTCCTATTTTAAAAAAATTTAAAATTAAATCCTTTTTTTTTATTACTACTTCAATTTTTACAAAAAAACCAAATTTAATGGAGATTAATAGATTTTTTAGAGATAATTTTTACAAAAGTTTAAAAGCTTTTTATTCTGAATTTTACTACGAATTATTTAAATTTTTTCCAAAAAATAAAATTAAAAGGTTTATAGAAAGAAATAGTCCAAAAATTTCAGAGTACAAAAAAATTTATCCGTTTTATAATTTAGAAGATTTAAAATTTAGGTATATAAGAGATCAATTTTTAAAAAAAAATGAATATGATATGATTATGAAGTTATTATTTAAAAAGAAAAGATTTAATTACAAAAAAAAAATCAAAGATTTATATATGAATAAAAATGACATTAAAAAAATATCAAAAGAGGGACATTTAATTGGTTTACATTCACATCAGCATCATTCTTCAATTTCAAATCTAAGTTTTCAAAAACAAAAAAGGGATTTTTCGACCAATAAAAAGATTTTAGAGAAGATTATAAGTAAACAGATAATTTCTGCTAGTTATCCTCGCGGAGATTACAATGTAAATACTTTAAAGGTTTTAAAGCAATTGAAAATAGAAATTGCCTTTAAAGATAACGCATTTAAAATTAGTAAAATTCATCAAATTAAGAAACTAGAAATACCTAGAGTTGATCACCATCAAATATAAAATGAAAAACTATCATTCAATGACTATGAAGAACTTTGATAAATATTTTAGGGAGGTCAAATTATGATTATACTTGGTATTTGCGATAGTATTGATAGCCATGCATGCTTGATTAAAGACGGAAAAATTATTTCGGCAATTTCTGAAGAACGTATGAGTCGGATGAAAGCAGATACGGGTTATCCAGAAAAATCAATCAACAGAGTTTTAGAGGTTTCCGGAATAAAATCTAATCAAATTGATATAGTAGCTCTAGCAGGTTATGATAATGGACTTTTTGACTCAATCACAAAACCTGCAGCATTATTTACTATTCAAGATTGGATAGAACAGAATGAAAAGTACTGGAAACCTAAATTATACCAAAATAAAAAATTGAATGAAATTGATAACTTTAAAATTTGGCTGAAGAAATATCCAAAAATTTTAAACAATCCGTATAAAGAACTTGTAAAAAAAACTTCAAATAAAAACGTTAAAAAACATCTTAATATTTACAATGAAGTAAGAAAGAAAGTTATTTGTAAACATTTAGGAGTTGATAAGTCTCAGATTAAAGTTTTTAGACATGAAACATGTCATCAATATTATGGCTTATTTTCTCAACAACAGCAGAAAACAAAATCTTTGATTTTAACCATAGAGGGAGGAGGCGATGATAGTTCTGCTACAATCAGCATAGGTAAAAAAGGTAATATAAAAGAAGTTTATAGAACAAATGACGCTATGATTGGTAGATTGTACCGATTTATAACGCTTTTACTTGGAATGAAACCTGGCCAACACGAGTACAAGGTAATGGGATTAGCTCCTCATGGTCAAGAGTATCATGGAAAGAAATCGTTAAAACACTTTGAAAAATTTAATAAAATTTCTGGACATAAAATTTTTAAAAAAACTGTGTTTAAAGATATATATTTTTCTTCTCGAAAAGAATTGCACGGTGAAAGATTTGATGGAATTGCATGGGGACTTCAAACTTGTACAGAAAGATTTTTAAAAAAATGGGTGCTTAACTGTATTAAAAAATTTAAGATACAAGATATTATAATTTCAGGTGGAGTAGCTCAAAATATAAAAGCGATTAAATATTTATTGGATCAAAAAAAAGTAAAAAGTATTTGGTCAGGACCAATTAGTGGAGATGGCTCATTAGGTATCGGGGCAGCATGGCTTGCAACAAAAAAATTTGATAAGAAAAATAAAGTTAAAAAAATAGATCATGTTTATTTTGGCTCTGAGATTAGTAATGCGGAAATTGAAATTTATATAAGAAAAAAATGCAAAAATTTTAAAATTTTAAAAAATGTGAAAAATAAACAAGTTGCTCAATGGATTGCAAATGGACTGATAGTAGCAAGATGTAAAGGTAAAATGGAATTTGGACAAAGAGCACTAGGTAATCGATCTATTTTAGCTGATCCAAGAAAACAAGAGTCAGTAGAAAGAATAAATTCAAAAATAAAATATAGAGATTTCTGGATGCCTTTTACCCCATCTATTTTAAACGAACATATTAATAAAATTATTCATAATCCAAAAAAAATCTATTCCCCATTTATGACAGTCGCTTTTGACACGAGAAAAAAGTTTATCAATAAAATTCCAGGTGTGATTCACCCTGCAGATAAAACAACTAGGCCACAAATGTTAAAAAAGAATATAAATCCTGATTACCACGATCTAATTAAAGAATTTTATAAGATTACAAATATTCCTTTACTTTTAAATACGTCTTTTAATTTACACGGAGATGCCATAGTAGAAAATGCAGATCAAGCCATAAACACATTTATAAAATCTGATCTGGATATACTGCTTTTAAATAATTTTGCAATTATAAGAAGAACGAAAAAAGAATAACATTATCAATTTTAGACAAAAATATTTCAAAACAATAATGCTTAAAAAAATTAAAAAAATATTATCGATCAAGTTCGATTTTAGATTTTTAAAAAAAAGAGAAGTTTTGGTTATATGCTATTCAATTCACTCACAACAATTTAAATTTTTACATGAAAAACTCTCAGATAAAATAGAATTTATACCTTACGAAAAAAAAAATTTTATTATTTTTATTTATTCTGTTTTTATATATTTTTTTAATTTAAATAGTAAAAAAAATTTAGATTTAATTTATTACTGTAATTTAATTAAATTTTCTAAAGCTAAGGTTTTTATTTCTGATATAGATAATAATTATAATTTTTTTTTGATTAAAAGTTTTTTGAAAAGAAAAATTTCTGTAGTATTAGTTCAAAATGGAGGAAGATCATATCATACTGATATTTTTTCTCTTTTAGACTCTAAGCAAGAAGAACATAAAGTTGATCATTTAATTATTTGGGGCAAAAATTTAGAAAAAGAGTATAAAAAATATTTAAAAACAAATATTCATATATTAGGCTCACTAAAAACTAATCATTATTTAGGGAGAAATCTAAACATAAAAAAGATTCATGAAGAGGAAGACGAAAGTGTAATGTTTATTTCTCAATTTAGAACTCAAAAAAAAATAAAAGATGTAGAAAAAGACATATTAAAATCTTTAGACGAATATACTTTTAATAAAAATATTAAATTAAAAATAAATCTAGCCTATCAAGATAAAATTAATTCTAAAAAAGAAATTTCCTATTATAACAATCTTTTTCTTAAATCTGATTTTAAATTATGTGCCAACAAGACTTTACAAGAAAGTTATTTAAATACAATTAAATCAAAAATGATAGTTTGTTGTGACTCATCAATGGGGTATGAATTATTTGGTGTAGGGAAAAAAGTAGTATTTTTTACTGTTCGTGATGATTGTAAATTAGGCTCGTATAAATTTGGATGGCCAGGCAAATATTCTAATAGCGGACAATTTTGGGATAATTCTTTAAATAAACATAATTTTAACAATACTCTTGATAAGATTTATAATATGAGTTCATCGAATTGGAATAATATCACCCAAAATTTTCGAAATGAAATTATTGTCCTCGATAAAGACATAAAAGAAAAATTGAATGAAATAATTGAGAAAAGTTTGCATTAAAAAACAGTATTCAAATATGATAAAAAATATAGTTTTAATAGATGGATTAAACAGATCAGGAAAAAATGCATTGGTAGATATAATCACTTCCTTAAAGAGAAGTGAAAGTATTGAGATGAATTATATACTTGAACATATTGTTGAAGGAATTGCTTTAAAAAAAATTAATATGGAATTCGCAAAAGCATTTTTTTCAAAATTTTTTTTAGAAATAACTTACAACAAATTTCTAGGTCGAAACTCAAATTTTAGAAAAAATGATAAATCTAGTATTTTTAGATTTGCAAATTCTAACCTTTATAAAAAGAGAATTTTACAAAAGGATGGTGAACATATTTTCTTAAAAATTAAAAAATCCCAAAACTTTTTTCCATTTATGACCCATGAGATTTTTTCAAATATTGATATATTTGATAAACTAAAACTTGACTTTAAGATGATCGCAGTTTTTAGAAACCCTTATCATATACTCTATTCTTGGCATCAAAAAAAACTTATAAAAAAATTTGGTGAGAAGAATTTTACACTAAGTTTCAAAAAAAAAGGTAAAAATATTCCTTGGTATGTTTATGGACATGAGAAAAATTACAAAAAATTGAATGATTTGAATAAAGCTGCGTTTATAATTTATAAATTAATAAATAATTCAATTAAAAAATACTCCAGAATAAAAGATAAAAAAAAATTTTTATTTATAAAATATGAAAATTTTGTTGAAAATCCATTTAAAGATTTAAAAAAAATATGTAAATTTTTGAAAACATCTTATGGAAAAAAAACCCGCCTGAAGGTAACACAATCAGGTTTACCACTTAAAATAAATAAAAAAAAATCTGATTATAAAGAGATTTTTTTAAAAAGAAGATTGTCAAAAAATTTATTTAATAAGTTAAAAATTTTAGAAAAAAAATACAATAAGAATCTATATGGTTTAAAATAATATGAAATATTGTAAAAATTGCATAATGCCTGACACTAGACCAGATCAAATCTTTAATAAGGAGGGTATTTGTAATGCCTGTGTTAGTTTTGAAAATAATAAAAAAAGTGTTGATTGGGATAAAAGAAGCAAAGAATTAGAAAAAATTATTGAGGAAGCAAAGTCAAAAAGTGATAATTGGGACTGTGTTATCCCCTCAAGCGGCGGAAAAGATAGTACTTATCAAGCTATATGGGCAAAATCTAAAGGCTTAAACCCAGTTTTGGTTACCGCTACAACTTGTGACCTTTCAGAAATTGGAAGAAAAAATTTGGATAATCTTAAAAATTTAGGATTTGATACAATTGAAATCTCTAATAGCCCTATAGTGAGGGCAAAACTTAATAAGATTTGTATTGATTTAATCGGCGATATTTCTTGGCCTGAGCATGTTTCTATATTTACAGCTCCAATTAAATTTGCATTAAGTTACAAAGTTCCCCTAATTTTATATGGTGAAAATCCTCAAATTGAATATGGCGGTCCAGAGAAATCCTTAAGTAATTATAATTTAGACCGAAAATGGATGGAGGAATTTGGAGGTTTAATAGGTTTAAGAGTGTCAGACTTGATAGAAATTCATAATTTTTCTAAAAAGGAACTAAGCATTTATGAATATCCCTCTCAGGAAGATTTAAATAAATTTCCTATAAAAAGTATTTTTCTTGGTTACTTTGAACAGTGGGATAGTATCAGGAATTTTGAAGTTTCTAAAAAAAATGGTTTTTTATCATATGATCAGGGTTTGGAAGGATGCTATTTCAATTTTGAAAAACTTGATAATTATCAACACGGTATTCATGATTACTTTAAATTTTTAAAATTTGGTTTTGCTAGAGCTACAGATCAGCTAAGTTATTCCATAAGACGGAATTTAATCTCCAGAGATGAAGCAATAAAAAAATTAAAAACACTTGAGGGAAAATTTCCCAAATCTTACATGGGCAAATCTCTAGAGGAAATTCTAAACAAAATTGGTATGGATAAATCAAATTTTAAAAGTATTTGTGACAAATTTACAAACAAAAAAATATTTAAATGTGATCAAGGTGGAAATTTGATCAAAGATGATAATAATAATCTTATTTTGAAAGATAAATAAAATTCACAAATGAACAAAAATATTTCAATAATAAATTATGGAATGGGAAATATAGGTTCTGTTGAAAATGCGATCAAAACTCTTAATTTTAAACCTAAGATAATTGAAAGTCCTGAAAATTTAATCAATTCAGAAAAAATTATACTACCAGGTGTTGGGTCATTTAAAACAGCCATGAAATTGTTAAATGACTCGGGTTGGGTAAAGAAAATCAAAGAGTGTGTAATAGATAAGAATATACCTTTATTTGGAATATGTTTGGGAATGCAGCTTATTGCAGAGAATAGTGAAGAATTTGGAATAACAGATGGTTTAAATTATATTCCTGGAGAGGTTAGAAATTTAAAAAATCTTGGTTGTAAATTCAAACTTCCTCAAATAGGCTGGAATAGCGTAAACTTTAAAAAAGAACATAAATACTTAGACTGTATTCCTAGTGAAACAGATTTTTATTTTGTGAATAGTTTTGTTTATGTTCCTAAAAATGAAAAAAATATAATTGGTGTAACTGATTACGGAGTAAAATTTTGTAGCATTATTGCCGAAAAGAATATTTTTGGAACTCAATTTCACCCAGAAAAAAGTTCAAAAGCAGGGTTAAAACTTCTTAACAATTTTTTGAATGCTTAAAAATAGAATAATTACTACTATGTTGTGGAATGGAACAACTTTAGTTAAAGGTCACAACTTTATTAATTCAAGAAGAGCCGGTTCTCCAATAACAACTATAAAAATTTATAATTCAAGAGATGTGGATGAGATAATTTTTTTCGATATTACCAAAAACCAAAATAATAGTGATTTTGATCTTGACTTTATAAAACAACTTACCGATGAATGTCACGTGCCAATCACTATCGGAGGAGGAGTGAAAAAAATTTCTGATATAGATAATCTCTTACTTTATGGCGCAGATAAAATCTCATTAAATTCTATAAACTATAAAAGTTTATCATTATTGAGTAATTCTTCAAAAAAATTTGGTTCCCAGACTATTGTGGTTGGAATAGATTATAAAAAAATTGATAACAAATTTCGATGTTTTAGCAATTCTGGTGAAAAAATTGAAGACGAGGAACCGCTAAGTTGGGCGCAAAAGTGTGCTGATGAAGGTGCGGGAGAAATAATTTTGACTAGTATTTCAAATGATGGATTAATGAATGGATATGATTGTGAAATGTTGTCAAAAATTTCTTCAAAATTGAATATTCCAGTTGTTGTTTCTGGTGGCGCAGGAACGTACAATCATTTTTTAGATGCTTTTAATAGTGGCGCTTCTGCAGTTGCTGCAGCCAGTATTTATCATTTTACAGAGCGAACACCTGCGGAGGCAAAAAAATTTTTAATAAAAAATAACATACCAATAAGAATAAATTTTAAATAATCTTTTTTAAAAATCCTATTACTAACTTAATTATTTTTAATTGTTGTTTCTTTTTCAAACCACAATAAATAGGTAAACTCACAGCACTCTTGTGATATTTTTCACAACCTGTCATTTTTTGGAAATTTTTAGCCAAAGAAAACTTATAAATAGGAATGTAATGAAATTGAACATAAACATTATTTTTTTTAAGAAATTTAAAAAAACTATCTTTTTGTAGTAAATTTTTAAAATTGATATTAATTATAAATAAGTGCCAAGAATTTTTGGATGACTTAATCTTTGAAAAACTTAACAGCCCTTTGAACTTTTCAAAATTTTTTATGTAAAATTTAGCTATATTCTCTCTTTCTTTGATAAATTTGTTTATTCTGTTCATTTGGCTTATACCCAATGCACAATTCAAATCACTTAATCTAAAATTCAAACCAGGAGAGACAACATTATATTTCCAATGGCTAAACTTAGATCTAACAATTCCGTGCGATTTAAAAAGACTAATCTTTTTGAACAGCAGTTTATTATTTGTTGTAACAGCCCCTCCTTCACAAGTTGTGATAGTTTTAATCGGATGAAATGAAAAAGTGCTTAGATCGACATGTTTTGCAGACCCAACTTTGTATTTTTTTTTATTATACAAATATTCACTACCTAAAGCGTGACATGCGTCTTCAATAAGAAAGCATTTAAACCTTTTTTTTAATTTAAAAAACTCAGTAACATTTCCTGGGTCACCACCGAGATGCATAGTTATAATAGCTTTTATTTTTTTAATTTTGTTTTTTTTAATACAATCTAAGACATGCTGAGGTCTCATTCTGCCAGTTAATGAGTCTACGTCAGTTAAAAATATTTTAGCATTCAAAATTTTACAAACATTATAAGAAGCAATGAAGTTCACCGCAGGCATTATTATTATGTCATTAGTTTTAATATTTATTGATTTTAAAGCTAAATACAGCGCTGATGTTCCGCTATTACAGACAGAAGCATATTTTGCTTTTGTATAATTTTTAATTTTTTTTTCAAACTCTATTATTTTTGGTCCAGTAGTTAAATAATTTCCTGATGCAACTTTTATTATTTGATTTATATCATTTCCGTTAATTGATTGTCTGCCATATGGGATAGTTTTATTCATATTAATATATTTTTACCCAAAATTGATTTTGTATTAAACCAAGACCGCTTGTAATAATTTTTTTCCCAGAAAGAAATTCAGTCCACCCATAGTTTAAATTTTTTTTATTTTTCTTTAATTTTTTCTTTAATCTAAATTCATAAAATATTGTTTTTTTTTTTAATTTTTTACTAAAATTTTTAATAAAATCGGTTGAATACATATTTTTATACCAGATAATATTCTTGTTATTTTTTTTAGTTTCAGATTTAATATAAAGATTGTAAGAATAAATATTAAAGGAGTCAAAAATAAATACTTTGCCTTTTGGTTTTAAAAGTGAAAACAAATTTTTTAATATTTTTTCTCCATCATTAAATATACTTAGAACTCCCGAAAAGATTACAATATCAAATTTTCCAATATTATTAATTTTTTTTGAAATATTACCTTTTTTAAAATCAATATTTGGAGAGCACATTTTTCTGGCTTTAAGTAATAACTTTGAGTCAACGTCAATGCCAACTAAATTCAATTTTTTAAAATTTTTCTCTATGTTGAATAATAGTTCTCCATTTGAGCAACCGACGTCAATTATAGACGAATTTTTATTGATTTTTTCATTTTTTAATAGACGTATAAGAAAAGAAAATATTTCTTTTGGTTTTTCATATCTATTTTTTTTTTCGTAAATAGAATTGAAAAAATGAATTTTTTTACCATCTTTTCTCATTTTTGCAGGCTCTATCTATTTAATTTATGAAGTTTTTTAGTTAACTTTGATATTCTCTGATCAAAATTAGTAATTCTAGAGAGAACTTTTGATGCATTTTTTGGATCTTTATTAAACGCTAATTTTAGAATATCCATCCAGTTTTTATTGTTTTTTGATCTTATTTTAGAGATTTGATTTATTAATTTTAAAGAGCTTTTGTATTGATTTTTCATAAAGTTATATTTTATTTTCTGATTAAGATATATATTAACTATATATCTAATTAAATGAAAAAAAACATTATTTTATTTATTGTAGCACATACTGATGATGAAACTATAGGCTCAGGTGGAACTATAGCTCGACACAAATCTTTAGGAGATAAAGTTTATGCAATGTCTTTCACAGATGGAATTTCATCAAGAAAAAAAAATCAAAATAAAAAGATAAGACAACGTTTAGAGGCATCAAAAAAAGCTAGTAAAATTTTAGGTTTTAAGTGGATAAAGAATTTAGACTTTCCCGATAATGAATTAGACTCAGTAAGTTTAATCAAAATTATAAAAGAAATAGAAAAAGTAAAGAGAATTTTAAAGCCAAATATTGTCTACACTCATTGTTTCTCCGATTTAAATATTGATCATAGAATAGTTGCTCAAGCTACTTTAACTGCATTCAGACCAGAACCAAAAGAGGACATGAAAGAGTTAAGAACTTTTGAGATACCGTCATCGACTGACTTTAGTTCATCAAAATTTAAGAAATTATTTTCACCTAACATTTTTATACCAATTGATAAATTTTGGAAAAAAAAACTACAAGCTTTAAAAGCTTATAATTACGAGATGAAAAAAGAACCACACTCGAGATCCTTAAAAGGAATACATAATTTAGCAAAAATTAGAGGAAATCAATCTGGGCTTAAACTAGCAGAAAGCTTTGAGTTAATAAGAAGAATTTACTAATGAAAAATGTGATAGCATGTTCAGAAAGTTGGTTTGAAAATTTTGCAAGTAAAAATTTTAAAAAAAATTTTTATTTTATAAAAAAAAAAACAGATTTAAATTTTAAAAAAATTAAAAAAATAAACCCTCGGTATATTTTTTTTCCTCATTGGAGTTTTAAAGTCCCAAGTAGAATATTTAATAATTATGAATGTATTTGTTTTCATACTGGACCGTTACCATCTGGAAGAGGGGGATCTCCAATACAAAATTTAATAAAAAGAAAAATAAAACAGTCACCCTTGTGTGCACTTAGAATGGTAAAAAAAATTGATGCAGGTCCTATTTATTGTAAAAAAAATTTATCATTGGAGGGTAGTTTGACAGAAATTTTTTTAAGAATGACACCCTTAATACAAAATTTAATAAAATTTATAATTCTAAATAATCCAAAACCAAAAAAACAAAAAGGAAAAATTTCTTATTTTAAAAGAATTAAATCTAGCGAGTCTAATATTGATAAAGAGAAAAGTTTACTAAATATATATAACCATATAAGAATGAGAGATTACGATAAATATCCAAGAGCTTTTATAAAAACTTCAAAATTTAAAGTTTTATTCAGCAACGCTACATTAAAAAAAAAATTTATTAGAGCTGAGGTGGTAATTAAAAAAAAATAATAGGTTTATTTCAAGAATATTTTTATAAAATATTTTTTTTTCTTATAAGTAAAAAATGCAGGATATTTTTCATTATCTGCTATTCTCAACAAATTAAAATTATTTTTTAGACTTTTATTTATATTTAGTTCGCTATCTTTAGGGTATCTTCTTTTAAAATATGTGCTTTTACCAACTTGAGATCTTCTTTTAATTTTTGGAAATTTGCTCAAAAATTTTTTAATTATTGCAATAGCAGCTTTTGCTTGTTTTTCTCTAATTTCTGTATTTAATTCGTCTCCCTTTAATTTAAAAAAGGTTTTTTCAAAAATATCTCCAGAGTCAAATTTTTTCACTGCTTCAATTAAACAAACTGGAATCATTTTTTTATTATTCAAAATTTGCCATTGCACAGGTGCAAATCCTTTACCTTTTGGCAACCCGCTTTCATGTACTACTAAATTCAAGTGATTTTTTTTTAAAAATTGAGTAGGAAGAATTTTAGTATAATTTAATATAAATACTAGGTCCTGTTTATTAACTTTTTTAAAGTTTTTTGAAATCTTAAATATGAACTTTTTATTCTTATTTTTAAATTTCGATCGAATAAAATTTTCGATCCAATTGTTACTTTCATCTAAAAGAAATGTAATTTTTATTTTTTTAATCACTACTTAAAATAATTCATTTTCATTGGACTTGCTTTTAAAATATCTTTTTTTGCTTTTTTTCCTAAAATTGTTTTAAAGAATTTTGGGTGCAATCCTAGATTTGGTCTAATGATTTTTATGTTATCTTTAGTAAATTTTTCACCTTTTAATATATTTTGGGAAACGTAAATAGATCTTTTAAAAATTATTGACGATTTTTCTGATTTAGAAAAACCATAATATATTTTTCCTTTACTTTTCCATGCCCTTTTACTTTCTATAACTAAATCCTTAAGCTCCTTTGGATTTATTGAGAAAGAATCATCCAAACCACCACTGTCTTTGTTTAAAGTAAAATGTTTTTCGATAATTGAAGCACCATATGCTACGGATGCAATAGCTACGCCAATTCCAGGGGTATGGTCACTTAAGCCAATCTCTATATTAAATTTTTTTCTTAAATCTTGTATCGTCTTAATATTACTATCATTTTCTGGTGCTGGATAAGCACTAGTACATTTTAATAAAGCAAAATTTTTAAATTTCTTTTTTTTAAATTTATTCACTATAAATTTTATATCTTCTAATTTTGATAAACCTGTTGAAACGATCATGGGTTTTTTTATAGAAATTAATTTTTCAATTAATGGTACGTAGTTATTTTCAAAAGAGGCTATCTTATAGAATGGACATTTTAATCTTTCTAAAAAATTCACCGCCGTTTCATCAAAAGGAGTACTGAAACATTTAATTTTATTTTTTTTGGCTCTTTGGAAGATACTCTTATGCCATTCCCATGGAAGTGAACCCTTTGAATATAAATCAAACAAATACTTTCCATGCCAAAGACTCTTTTTATCTTTAATTAAAAAATCTTTATTTTTTGATTTTAATGTCATTGTATGAGGTTTATACGTTTGTAGTTTTACAGCATCAGCACCTGCATTTTTAGCCTCGTCAACTAATTTTAATGTTCTTTTAAGACTATTATTATGATTTGCTGAAATTTCTGCAATTATAAATGGAGCATCTTTTTCGGATATTCTTCTATTACCTATTTTCATTTTTTTATTATAAATTTTAATTTTTTATCAAATTTGGTTGACAAAATTTTGTATTTAATATTTCTGCTTTTAAAGAAATCTTTAGTAGCTTTTGTTGCGCCATGAATTTTTCCGTAATCATCAAGTAAAATAATACCCCCTTTGGATACTCTATCATACAAGGCAGTTAAAGCAAAAAACGTTGGTCGGTATACATCAAGATCTAAATGTAAAAAGGATATTTTGATATTTTTATTATTTTTTAAAAACTGTGCTAAAGTTTTTTCAATTGATCCTTTTATTAAAAAAAAATTTTTAAAGCCTTTTTTTTGAAAATTTTTTTTTAATTTTTTATAATCAATACCGAGACCTATGTGCTTATCGTGTTTTTTTGCAAAATTATCATCCCTTTTAATTTTTTGACTAGGAAATTTTCCAAATACATCAAAACCATAAACCTTTTTTTTTAAACCACCTAATAGCAAGTCTCTAAATATTATAAATCTATTTAAGCTGTTTCCTTTAAAAACACCGCATTCAATTATTGAACCTTTTACATTCACTGTTTTTTTAAAAATCTCAAAATGGCTTATTATTTTTGCTATTCTATTTGGATTAGTTTTAAAATAAAAACTATTTTCTATTTCCCAAGGACTTACTTTTTTTTTCGTCATTTTTATAATTAATCTTTATGTTTAGAATAAATGGTCAGCACCTACAAATCCATAATTTGATCTTTCAACATACCATCCATTCACAAAAGGATTATCACTTTGAATTGTTACCCAGCCGGTGCTTTTTTTTAAAAATTTTTTTATTTTTTTGTGTTTATTTAAATCAAACCAATAACTACCATTATTATTTAAAGTAATTTTTTTTTGTATTTTTTTTGAATTAAATTCATTCCAAAAACTAAGTGTCATATTAGCTTTTTTATTATTTGATTTAAGATTACTTGTATTGGTTATAGCAAGTAAGGAGTCAAATTTATTTAAAAGAGGAGCCCATTTAAATGTTCCTGGTTTAGTTAAAATTTTCTCGTTTGGCACATGTGCGTTAAAACAAATATTTGATGGAACATCGTATTTATTTTTAAAACCTAAGTTGAGGCCAAATTTAAGTCTAGTTGGAACTTTCCCTTTTCCATCCACAATCAATTTGATTAAATAATTTTTTTTATAGTTTAAAATTATTTTTTGAGTTTCTAATATTTTTTTTATATTAAGATAAATAGGCTTATTAATTATTGTTTTTGTATTAATTACAGATTTAAGTTTTTTTACTTTTTTTCCTAAATTATTATAAATTTCAATATCAAATCCA
>MDTG01171436.1_pt1 | contig 24099 bp, 19 predicted proteins | sample 811421 | NCBI WGS metagenome assembly MDTG01 (sample SAMN05326645, study PRJNA326480) | marine metagenome | isolation source: seawater | place: Pacific Ocean: South East | collected 2011
AAGGCCTAGAAGTCAATGATATGTTTGATTCTTCAACGATGGCAGCGATGCTAAGAATTGCGTTGAATCATTTGGTTCAAGATGTTGACCCAGAACAATTACAGGATAGTCAAAATGTTAGCGATGACAAAGAAGAATCAACAGATATTCCATCATATGATGAAATAGGTAAAGGAGAGAGATTAGGTTCAGGTAAAGCCACATCATCAAAACTAAAGGGCGGCATGACTACCATGGAAGATATTCTAGAACAGCAAGCTTCAGCAATTCAAAGCGAGGTTGAATCTGTGATGGATGGTGTCTTAGACGAGAAACCAGATTTGGTAGCATTAACGCCGGAAGATGATTTGTTTGGTGTGGACCCGGAAGTATTGAAATTGACTAGGCTAACTAACGAATTGGTTTATGAGTTGATGTGGAGTTTGGGTCGTCCGGGGACAGTTGAAGATATCACCTTGATAACTCAAATTGAGGATATCACAGAAATGGTTGGTGATGTCCTATCATCATTTCCAACAATGAATACAATTGATGGTGTTTCTGAAGAGGAGGAGTAATATTGATCTCCGATTCAAAAATTACAATTAGAGAAGAAAAAGCAAGTAGGTTAAGGATTTATCTTTCTCTAGGTATCATTTCTCTATGGTTGATTTTGGGTTTTTTCTTTTTCCAAGACGTTGGTGGATTTATCGAATGGTTTGATGAGCTTGGACCTTTGTCTTCAGTAATTTATTGTTTGATGATATCAATAGCCATTGTGTTAGTCTTACCGACTCCGATTCTCAAAGTTGGAGCAGGTGCTTTATTCCCTTATTGGTTAGCGGTAGTAGTCAATTTCGTTGCCTCATTACTGGGTGGTTTAACCGCATTTTTACTTGGCAGATGGCTATTTCGGGATTATATCTCAGAATTGGTGGCTAGTGATGAGAGGTTAGTGAAATTAGAATCAGCAATAACCGAAGAAGCCATGCAGATTTCAGTATTGGTTAGACTTTCGCCTCTTATCCCTGATGAACTATTGAATTATGTTATGTCTAGTAGCCCAGTTTCGATACGTGTATTCTTCCTGTCCAATCTTTCTAGCATAGTATATTCGCTTGCTTACGCATATTTTGGTTTGGCTGCGGGCAAATTAGTATTCAGTGGACGGGGAATGGATGGTTTTACCGAATCTCCAGCGGGTACAATTCTACTGATTATTGGAGTGATAGCATCTATTTTGGTTACAATGATGATTGCCAGAATCACCAAGAAGGCGGTAAATAGCAGGGTTGAATCTGTTTAATCTACATCGTTCAATTTGTATGTGAGTTGCCTGTGGGTAGGCATATGGCGCAGGGTGACCTCCCGGATATTTTTGGCTCAAACTGGTCGCCTAAAGCAAAGTTGGAATTCACTCAACCATTGCTCGTCGATGCAGCAAAGCGAGAGATTCTGTTATTCGTTGCTCAACAACATGATGGTAGAATACCCTTGGTTTCAGACATTTGGGATCATGTTATTGGATCTGAGATTAAACAATTTGAGGCCCCCTCATGGAGTAAATTTTGTCAGCGTTTCATAGACTCATTAGAAACAGCCTTAGTTGCCCAAATTGAGGCAAAAATGGGCGAGGAAAAGAATTCTGAAGTCATCCCGAGAAGAAACTTGGATACTTTTCTTTACCGGCGAAATACCCATTTTCTTATCGATATGAAATTGATGCTTAGGCGACTTGCTCATTACATGTCGGTAACAATTGAGCAGAGATTAGAATGGCAACGCAACATGTCTCGAACACGATATATGGACGAGGCATTAAAGGAAATTTTCACCGATGGAATCTCGACACCCGATGGCAGTAAGTTTGGTGGCAAAGGCTTCCGTTCAACATGGCAAGAGGCAGTTGTTGCTGCTGCAACCCCACTCAAAAGAAATCAGCATGCTGGTATAGATTCAAAACCAGGCGAAGGTTACGATGGAGATTTAGTCGCCCCAATGATAAGAGATGTTGGTTTATCGTTAGCAATGGGAGACACACCTCTAGCAGTAATGGCAGCCAATCTTGGCAAAGTTGGTTCTAATCAAAATGGTGGATGGGACGATGCAGGAGGCAGAGACTTGCACATCGGTGCATGGCATGTGGGGGTATTACCACCTACCGCACCTCTACCAATCGCCAGTGCAACTATGACAGGGTTAGCATTTGCAGCATGGCAGAAGAAAATGGATAGGTTTCATGTGGCTTGCATCGGAGAAGGAGCATCCTCATCTGGAGAATTTTGGGAAGCACTAAACCTCGCTGGAACCCGAGGCCTTCCAATAACCTATATTTTGCAGAATAATCAAATCGCTTTAGACACAGCTACTGTAAATCAATCAGGGGTTGAAATTTGGGCTGATAAAGCTAAAGCTATGGGATTCCCTAGTTGGACAATCGACGGTTCAGATCCCGCATCATGGTTTGCAAGTGTAGCATGTGCTAGAGAATTTGCATTGGAAGGAGGTGGACCTACGCTAATACATGTCGAAACTATGCGGGGGTGTGGTCACGCACATCACCATGATGATTTGTACTTGGGAAGTGAGTCAGGAACACCTCCAGGATATGTGGATAGAAGTCTCTTAGATTACTGGTCCGACAAAGATCCAATCTCTACACATAGACAATTATTGTTGAATTTGGGAATATCTAAAGATATCTTAGAATTAATTGAAGAAGAAGAAAGAAGCTTAGTCGAAAATGACAGGCAGAAACTGCTAGAAATGGATTGGCCAAACCCAGAAACGGTGACCAAGGGTGTGACCAGTATATCAGATGCTGATACTCATCAAGACCATCTCTCTAGATTGCAAATTCCTACGACGGAATTTTCTCCAGCCAAGTTAGAGGTTGGAGAATGTACGCTAGAATATTCAGAAAAGGGTGGTTGGACCTATGCAAGAGCGATACAGCAAGCAATGATAGATATTGCCAATCGTCACGGGGATGACTGTGTTTTCATCGGCGAGGATATGGAAGTTGCTGGTGCATTTGGCATGAATATAGCACTCAAGAACGCTGGACACAGTGACAAATTGGTAGACATGCCGTTGTGTGAAGCAATAATTGTCCATACAGGAACAGGAGCTGCACTATCAGGAATGCGCCCAATGGTTGAGATACAGTTTGGTGGATTTGCTGCACTGGGATTCAATGCTCTAGTAAACAATGCGGCTATGCTAAGGTGGCGGTGGGGTGCCGATTGCCCGATGACTATTAGGATTCCATTAGGGGCAAAAACACGTTCAGGACCATTTCATGCAAATATGATTGAATCATGGTTTGCCAACGACCCAGGTATCATCGTTCTAGCACCCGGTACTCCTCAGGATGCATACGATCTACTTGTTGAGGCTGCCGAAATCAATGATCCAGTAATTATGTTGGAGCACATTGGTTTGTATGGTTTAAGGGGAGGTCTAACTGGTTGGGGACAGAGTATTAATCAAAAAGTTGATACTAAGTCTGTCAATGATGCTATTGCAGAAAATAAACCGTACAAAATCGGCAAGGCAGAAGTTGTTAGAGGTGGCAGGGATGTCACTCTTGTTACATGGGGAGCGATGCTGCACATTGCCAAGCAATCTGCTGAGTTACTGGCAAAGGAAGATATTGAAATAGAGATTATTGATTTGAGAACAATTATTCCATTTGATGCGCAAACATGTATTGATTCAGTAATGCGAACGGGTAGATTAGTAGTGCTCCAAGAAGGACAGTGGAGTGGTGGACTAGGCCACACAATTCAAAGTAGAATCATAGAATCATGTTTTTACGCTTTGGAATCAGCTCCCTGTGTAATTGGAGCACTTGATACACCTGTGCCATTTTCGCCACCTCTAGAAAACCATACAATCCCCTCGGTTGAGCATGTCACCGAAATTTTGAGAACGTCCTGTAAGTAGATTTGATAGTTCTTTATAAATCAGGGATTTAACCAGTTAAATAAGGACAGTTTCGTTCATTTACCAGTTGCTTGTGGCGCAATCATGAGCGACTTCAGCATTGCGATACTACCCGGCGACGGAACAGGACGAGAAGTCGCTTTGGAAGCGCAAAAAATTCTAGAGACCATCAGTCAGAACACCAACATCGGCTTTGAAATGACTGAAATCGCCTGCGGTGGACAAAATTATCTAGAAACTGGTGAGGAATGGGCAGAAGGCTCATTTGAATTTTGTCGTGATGAAGCAGATGCGATTTTTCTTGGCGCTATCGGGCATCCTGGGGCCTACTTGCCAAATGGTGATTTAGCTGGTGGCTCGGTAATTTTGGGTCTTAGGTCTGGATTAGATCTCTACGCAAACGTCAGACCAGTCAAATTGTTCGATGGAGTCATGCACAAAGTACACGGCAAATTTCGACAGATTTGGGAACCTGAAATGGTCGATATGACTATTCTCAGAGAAAACACCGAAGGGCTCTATCATTCATTGCTAAAGAGGGCCTCAAACCGTGCCCAAGGTCTGCCTGAATATACCATCCCAGAAGTGGATTTTCCAGACCTTCACGGCGAAGTAGTATACGATCCAAGACCAATTTCATCACATGGAACCGAGCGCTTGGTGAAGATGGGTTTTGAGATTGCCAAAACCAGAAATGGCGCACCGCTGGACGGAGTCAGTAGGGTATCTTGCATTGACAAGAGTAACGTGACCAGGGGTTGTCAACTCTTTAGAAGAACTTTTGACAGTGTGGCTGAGAACTATCCAAGTATTTCTACAGATTATGGCTACATCGATGCATTTACCCAATGGTTAACCAGGACTCCAGAACACTATGATGTCGTTGTAACTTCTAACATGTTTGGCGATATTGCGACTGATTTAGCTTCGGTTCTTCAAGGCGGTATGGGAATGGCTGGTTCAGGAAATATTGGCGACAATCACGCATTTTTTGAGCCAGTTCATGGTTCCGCTCCAAAGTACGCCGGCATGAATAAAGTCAATCCAATCGCATCGGTAAACTCAATTCAAATGATGATGGATTGGCTTGGAAGGAAAAATAACAGCCAAGAAATACTAAGCGTCGCTTCTGCCATAGAGTCAAGCGTTTCTGCTCACTTAGCAGAGGGTAAGCATTTGACATACGATCTTGGTGGGGATTCAACCTGTAGCATGGTTGGCGATATGATCTCACAGCATTTAGCAAAAATCCTAAGTGAAAATTGATTAAAATTTTCTTGGAACACTAACTGCACTAGTGTTTTCTAAATCAAGTTCATCCTCTTCGTCATCTTCGATGATTACAGTAACCTCATCCGAAGTGGTCGTAGTTTGTTTAGCCTGTGCTTCTAATTTGGCGATGTGCTGTTGTAGTAGTTCAAATTCGATTTCGAGGTCATCCATTTCGTCTCTTACAGACTCGATTTTATTATTTATCCTAGAAGCGAGCTTTTTCAATTTACGGATGATACGCTTCTCGGTCATGGGTATCCCAGCAGGTAATGCTTTTTGAATTGAATCCTAATCAAGCCTGATTGGATTTGTTTAATATTTTTGATAAAAACGCCGCAAGAATACTACCGATAATCGTGCTTACGAAGTAAATTGGGATTTGATTAGCATTGCCTGAAACAACATTTGGACCAAATGTGCGTGCTGGATTCATTGACGCACCGGTATATTGGCCGAAATAAAACGCTAATAAAGCAACAATTATTCCAACAATTATTGCTACGAATGCATCGTTATTGGTGTGCCATATTGTGAGATAAATTCCGAACATTAGAATGAATGTAATGAATATTTCAATAATAATCCCAGAATTAATTGTGATTGTGAATTCGGTAGCACCGTATTCTCCTATTATTATCGCTGCCAATAAAGCACCAGTTAATTGAGCAATAACATAAACAGGTAGTAACTTCCGATCTAATTCTCCTGATATAGCAAACGCTATTGAGACTGCAGGGTTGATGTGTGCTCCACTAAACCTTCTAGAGGTTAATATCACCAAAAATACAGCAAATCCAAATGCTAAAGAAACGATTGGGGCGGAGTAACCTTGTTTTATGGCAATGCAGCCGATAAAAACCATCGAAAATGTCCCCAAGAATTCTGAACAGAATTCCTTTCGCATGATACGCCCAAAACAATCAAGTTAATCCAATTATCTCGGTATATATATTCTACATAATTGTGAATAAGTCAAACTTGTACGCACAACTATGGCGCAGGAGGGTAAGTTGATGGGAATACCTCAACTTTTGCAATTCAACACCCTGCTAATTCTAGCAACGCTATTTCTGGCGATAGTTGCATCACAGATATTATCGGCAAATATGGGCGGAAATAATATTCTGTATTCAATTATTATCTTGATGTTAGCCCTTGGTCTGTTAGTCGTATCAGCAGATTTCTTCATTGAAGGTGCTAAAGGTCTAGCGAGAAGAGGTGGTATACCAGAAGTAGTGATTGGGTTAACGATAGTCTCAATCGGAACTTCTCTACCAGAGATATTGGTTACCTCTACTAGTGCGTTAAATGTGACAGATAACCCTGAAGTCGCTGATTTTGCTATCGGAGGAATATTGGGGTCAGTGTTAGTTCAAATCACCTTAATTTTGGGTTTTGTCGCACTTGCTAAGGGGCTCAAAATTAGACCGTCATGGCTCAACCGCGATGGTTTAATCATGATGTTATCTTTGTTATTGATGACTCTATTTCTAATTACCGATGAAGGAATTACAAGAATAGAGGGAATAATTCTCTCAAGCCTCTATGTAGCCTACATCGGGTGGTTGTTGTATAATAGAAAAGAGATAATGGAAGAAGAATCTGCCGGGGAAGCAGAGTCAATTGAATTACGGAGCCTTTCATGGTCAGGTGCTGCATATTTCGTAATGGTATTGATAGGACTTGCGTTAGCGGTCTTTGCCGCTCATCACTTAGTAGTCAATGCTAGTGATTTAGCCTATGAAATGAATATTCCTCACTCGATAATCGGTACAGTAGTATCTGGTCTAGGTACTTCATTACCTGAATTAACAATTGCATTCATGGCAGCCAAACGTTCTCAAGGAGTAGCGATCGGAACACTGATTGGCTCGAATATAACCGATCCTCTATTGTCGATTGGAATTGCATCTGCAGTGCATCCACTATACCTAACCGATGCTGGTGCTGACATGATAATGTTGGTAATACTTCCAGCATCAATTATCAGTACTGCAGTTGCGTTACTCCTAATGAGAACCTCGTATGAATTTAAGAAATGGGAAGGAATAATACTGATTGTGCTATATTTCATTTTCTTGGCGGTTTGTGAGTATTTCAGACGCGTAGGATTCTAAACCATGAAATCTTAACCCTCCACCTTCTCGGAGGGACATGGTCAACTTCAACCTAGACGATATGCAAGAAGGTCTAAGAGATCTAGCACGTGAATTCGCGCTTGATGAGATTCGACCAAACGCTGAACATTGGGATGAAAATTCTCAGTACCCTAAGGATGCCATAGCAGCTGCCCATGAAATGGGGATTCTAAATTTGCATATTCCAGAGAAATACGGAGGTATGGGTCTAGGATGTGTCGAGGAGGTCCTTGTTAATGAAGAACTGGCTTGGGGTGATCCTGGATTTGCTACTGCGGCTTACGCAACCGCACTTGCTTGTGCACCGCTGATTACTGGTGCAACAGAAGCGCAGAAAGAAATTTGGCTAAGGAGAGTTGCCGAAGAGGGTCAATTAGCCTCATATGCGGTTACTGAACCAGGTGCCGGCTCAGATGTTGCAGCGTGTAAGACAACTGCGGTTTTGGACGGAGATGAGTATGTCATCAATGGAGAGAAAATGTGGATTACGGGAGCGGGATATTCGGATTTCTTTTTCGTTCTTGCAAAAACCGACCCTAATGCTGGATATCGAGGAATGTCTGGTTTCATAGTTGAGAAAGATGCTGAAGGCTTCTCTTTAGGTAAAAAAGAGACAAATATGGGGCAAAGGTGTTCGGATACAAGGTCAATCGTTTTTGATAATGTTAGAGTTAACAAGGACCACTTGGTTGGGGAAAGTGAATCCGGTGGTTGGATGAACGCAATGAAAGCGTTTGATTTAAGCCGACCAAATATCGCTGCTCATGCAACTGGTTTGGCAAGGGCCTCATACGAGCATGCCTTGCAATATTCAAATGAAAGAATGACTTTCGGTAAACCATTACATAAGCATCAAGCAATACAATTTATGTTGGCCGATATGAAAACAAAAATAGAAGCATCAAGGATGCTAACTTGGAAATCTGCTTTCGAATCAGATCAAGGAATTCGAAATACCGAATCTGCGGCTCACGCAAAGCGATTTGCAGCCGATACTGCAATGGAAGTATCCACTGATGCGGTACAAGTATTCGGTGGTTATGGATACTCTGAGGAATACCCAGTTGCTAGACTTATGAGAGCGGCTAAAGTTATGCAAATTTATGAGGGATCATCTCAAGTTCAAAGAATGATAATTGGCCGTGAAATAACCAAAGATTTCTGACAAAATAGAAGTCGAGGTGTAGTTGTTGTCAAAAAACCCTCCAGCAATTATCCTCAGTAGCGGCCATAGTAAACGCCTTGGTCAACCGAAGTCACTAGTTGAAATCAATGGTAAGACACTATTGTCAATTGCGGTTGATAAGTTAATATTGGCTGGCTGTAGTCCAGTTGTGGTGGTTGTAAACAAAGCAATACAATTCGAATCATTGATGAATTCTAACGGTGCCAATGTTGTTGTCAACAAGAATCCTGAAAAAGGTAGGACTGGTAGTTTGAAAGTTGGTATCAATTCAATAATTTCAGATATTGGGCGTATCCCGAAATCAATAATCATGGCACCAGTGGATAGACCAGGTTGGAAGTCCTCACATATCTCCGAATTGATTAATGCAAAAAACTCATGTTGCCTCTATCAAAACGGGCAAAAAGGCCATCCAGTAAAGTTGGTAAAGAATGACTTACTTAGAATAATCAATTCTCCAGATGAGGCACCACTAAGAGAACTAGTTACTTTTGACAACACCGAAGTTTCTGATGCAATACTATCATTGAACATCGATACACCAGACGATTTGATTGAACTCTCAAATTACTCGGAATTTTTCAATGAACTTTGATACGCAAAAAGTATGTGTGAAGAGTATTAGCCCATAACATGACGAAGCACACGCTAGCTTGGGCAGTAGACAAGTTGGCACGCAGACACAAGGTGGTAATTGCGAGTGTTGTTCAGGCCTCTGGTAGCGTACCTGGTAAAGTCGGAGCAAGGCTTGCAATCGCAGCCTCTGTTGATGGATTCCATGGAACGATAGGTGGAGCAGGCTTGGAGTTACGAGTTATTGACCGGTGTAAGGAAATTCTCGATGATTACAATGAGCCTTATGGGGAAGTTCAAACATTTGGCTTAAACAAAAGTGCGAAGGGCTATGAAGTACAACCCTTGGATTCACTTTGCGGGGGCAGAGTTACGGTGTCAATTGAGATGATTGTTCCCCCACCACACATACTGATGATGGGTGGTGGACATTGTGCTAATTCGTTGGCAAAGACGATTACATGCCTAAATTGGCATCATTCAGTAACCGATTCTAGAGAAGAATATTGTGATTCAGCAGCTTTTCCTGAGGCTAGCGAGTTAATTCCTTTATCGGTTACTGATTTTCTTAGCAATGAAACATTCGATTCAATTAAGCGATTTTCAGATGTTTTGTTACTTGGGCACGACTGGTCTGAGGACCAGGAAAGATTGCTAGGTCTACTCAAATTATGCCAAAATAACAATTCTGCGTTAGATGGTATCAAATTCCCAAGAATTGGAGTTATTGGGAGCCGCAGCAAGTGGCAAGCATTTTCCAAAGCCGCAGAAGATCAAGGAATAAAATCAAAATTATTAGATCAAGTGATCTGCCCAATCGGCATAAATATTGGTGCAGAATCGCCAGAGGAAATCGCTATTGCAGTTACTGCACAGATACTTTCTTTATCGAAAGGAGTATCTCCAGGAGATAAAAATTGGCGAGAATCAATTTGAATCTTTGAAGACTTTTTCTCTAAAGTATTGTAATTCTTCTATTGATTCAAGTATATCATCCAAAGCTAAGTGTGATAGTTTCTTCGGGTATTTATCCACTTCAGGATACCATCTGCGGGCTAGTTCTTTGACAGTTGAGACATCAACCATCCTGTAATGTAAGTAATCCGCCACAAGCGTCATTTCTTTGTCTAGGAATCTTCGGTCGTTCCACACACTGTTTCCACAAAGTGGTGCGGAATTAGGGTTGACCCATTGCTTGAGAAATTCAAGGGTTTGTTGTTGTGCCTCAAATAGTGATACTCCTTCATTTCTAATTCTATCTACTAGGCCGCTTTGGTTGTGGTGAGTAGTATTCCACTCATCCATTCCTGCAAGCAATTCTTCCGAAACGGTAATGGCCAAGTTCGGGCCACTGGCAAGTATATTCAATTCACTGTCAGTAATTACTGTAGCAATTTCGATTATTGATTCCTTTTCTACATCGAGGCCAGTCATCTCTAAGTCAATCCACACCATACGTTGACTTCTGTCGTCCATGTACGATGGTAAAAGAGATTACATTTGAAAACGGCGGCAAATAGTGATTACAGAGTGCTAATCTATTCTAAATGAACAAACTTCGGGGCGCTTGAAAATTTTGTGTCTAAATCGGGCGACTATGTTGTAAGCAATATCTCGCAGAGGCAAAGGGACAATCCAACAAAATGGGAACAAAACCCTGTAATGCCATTTCATGTATAGAAGACATCTAATAGCGGCACCAGACTTCATGTAAGGTTTTCCATTTCTAACCAAGTAAACGGTATCTGATTCGATATATTTCGAAGGCATAGAAGCAATAACACGTCTTGCGTCATCTGATGTATTCGGTCTGTAACCGATATTAGCGTCTTTTTTCATCCGCTTATCCATAAATGTGGCAAGTCTATGACACAAACCACAATCACCGTCTAGAAATAGAAAATCTCGGTTTATGTCAGCGCCAATTCGCTCGGCTATTTCTATAGAATAAGTTCTTACATTGACGCCAGATGAATAATGAACCAAATCTGGAGCAGCTAAATCTGTTATTCCTAAATTATAATATTCAGTAAGGGAATTTGAGTGTATGTTCACTTTTGCAGGTTGAAAAGTCCATTTTTTGTGATGTGTATAACCGCGCATTATCTTGCCATTTTTGTTAGTGTAGAGACAATATCTTTCGAAGAGAAATTCCTCCAAACTGCTTGGTTCTGCACTTTGTGGCGTCCCGTAAATTTCCGTATTTCCGATTAATTCCAAATCTCCGTTATTTCTTGAACTGCTCCAATTGATAATGTTGTCTTGTTTGGAAATTCTTCCTTTTGCATAGTTGTAAGGGAGTCCGTATGCCTTTGGTGCATAAATGCAAGTGACATGGCTTTTTGCTTCTAGAGTCAGAAAATAAACTCCAGGTATTCCATCTTTACTGACATATGTCCGGATGTTAAACTCAGGAAATGTTGATACAAACGGAGTGCTGAAGAACCATCTAGGTCTAACATTTTTCATCATAAACGGTACAATGCCAACGTAAGCCTTTCCTTGAAATGTGTCTACTTCCAAGCCCGATGGTAGATGTGGGATTAGTTTTTCAGCGTCAATTTCCCAATGCATGAATGTAAGGTCACGCCATTCTTGCGAGAGAGTATGTTTTCTTGAAGGCATTTGGAAGGGTAGATGTTCGCTGGGAAAGTCACTCTCCATGATTGATGCAATAATTTCTCTTGCTTGAATATAACCAATTCTAGTAGCAAGCATTAGTCCATTGGCTAGTTATATTGATTTAACACGTGCTTTACAGGCAACCATGGCAGAGGTCTTAGAAGCGGAGTTGGTTAGCAACGAAACTGCCAATAATGTATTTGCTGGACTACTCATTGCATCGATTTTAATCAGTGCTATTTTCTTAGCAATCGCTTATTCGCCTGAAGAAGGTACAGTTGTTAATTCCGCAGTAGGTAACGAATCTAATGAATGGCGAGCCTTTTCAGTCATTGCACCAATTGATACAGGAATCAATGTCTACCACGATCATTTCCGCACCAACGAAACTTATCCACAGTGGCTATTAGACGATCTCGGGGTCAATAAAGTGTGCGATTTGACCTTCAACGGAACCTGGCAAGAGAGGTATGAAGCAGACCGAGCAGATTGTTGGGACAACTTAACAACCTCTGATATCGTTTATTTTCCCGGTACCAAAATAATTGGCACATCTCCAGATGGCGACGGTGGCATACTGATACTGGATGACCCCTCAGATGGCCACGGAACCGCAGTCACTGGATCTGTAATCGATGCAAACCCAGATGCTGTTATCTTCTTTGTTGAAGGATTTTCAGACACCGCAGTATTAGCTGCCGCAAATCAACCATTGGTGGATGTAATTTCAACATCATTTGGGGCAATTGGTTCAGCCCCTGTTCCCGGTATTGAGGATGCAACCAAAGTTGCTGTAGTTGAAAAACATAAGTTACATACAGGTGCAGCTGATAATTCTCCTTCTCCGGCAATTCAAGATGCCACGGCTGGACCGCCTTGGTCAATTGGTATTGCCGGATATGCTGAGGAAGGAGATGATCAAAAAGAAATAATGTCAGGCTCTTATCCAGATATATCGGCTGATTGGACACAATATTTGCCAAATCATGATGATATCGACGGATATCATGAAACCTCAGGGACATCTTTTGCAACACCAAGAACGGCTGGAATTATCTCATATGTTCTACAAAACCTCAGATATGAATTTGCCGATAACGGCTCTGGTGCATCTGAAGAACGTGGCGGAATGCTCGTCTCAGGAAACAATTTCACTATTTCCAATGCCCAGATTAGGGAGGCGATTAATCTCTCAGCATGGTATCCAGACTTTGGCTGGGACCCAACCTCTGGAACCATGCCTATTTCACCGGTTTTACCGTGTACTCAAACAGGTTGGGGATTAGTCAATCTCTCCAACATTGAGCCAATAATTGCTCACCTCAATCAAAGTTCATCTCTTGGTGATAGACCATCTGATGTTGAAGCATGTATGTCTGCGAATCAAGAAATGCGTGAATCATATTGGGGCGCCTACCCAAGCGTAGAATCCTCAAGTCATGACATTATCAAAGAAGAATATGCTACTTGGCGTGATTGAACCCATATGAATTCATAATACTAAGATACCAATTATTGATTAATCAGTGATTATTCGGAGAGTCGTATGACAAAGATAAGTAACGTGATTTCGATTGCTTTGATTACGCTAATGCTTTTACCTTCACTAGGGGCAATAGTACCAGTTGATGCCGAGACAGTGGCTTTCGAAGAAGAAGGTTGGTGGGTAGATACGACTGTTGACCGAAACAAGAACGGTATCGGTGATATGATTGAGCGACATATCGATAATCCAATACTGCTTAAAGATGGAACTTTGCCTTTAATTGTCGATTTTGACCACACTCCAGATGTTCAAGATGTTCAAATGCTCGAGGAATCTGTAGATTATCAACATGAATGGTACTTGCCAGGTATTGATGCAGTAGCTGGTAGAATACCTGTTTCGCTATTAGAAGAAACCACAACCCTACCCGGAGTTGTAATGTTGGAGTTGGATGGCATTATGACCATCCAAAACGGGGATGCAGTAACTCTTCACGGCGTTGATACTGCATGGGAACAAACCGGTTATGATGGGTCAGGAACCACAGTGGCCATTATCGATACAGGAATTGATGGCGCTCATGCAAGTTTAGACGATCAGGATGACGATCCAGAGACCGATGATCCAAAGGTCGTTGCGTTTTATGACCCGGTTAACAACCCAAGTTTAACCAACGGCAGTGAAGTATTCCCATATGACGACCAAGGCCATGGTTCTCACTGCGCAGGAACTACTGCCGGAACAGGCGCTCCAACCTATGAAAACCCTGGAATGGCGCCACAAGCAAAATTGGTTGGTGTTAAGGTTCTGGATTCAGGTGGCTCAGGCTCCTTTGCAGTTGTCATGGCCGGAATGCAGTGGACCATAGATAACCGCTATCAATACAACATCAGAGTAGCCTCTATGTCTCTTGGTGCTTTTGGAATTATTGAATGGACTTCTTCTGAAGAAGATAGCGTAAACAGAATGGCCAATGAAATGGTTTACAATGATATCACATTGTTCATCGCGGCAGGTAACTCGGCAGGTAGGGGTACAATAGGAACGCCAGGAAGTGCAGAGGATGCAATTACTGTTGGCGCACTAGACAAGGATTCCTCAATCGCCGCTTATTCCAGTCAGGGTCCAACTGAAGAAAACAGAGTCAAGCCAAACGTAGCTTATGTTGGTTCTGACGTAATGTCTGTAGCCCATAACACTGGTGATGGTTATACCGCCTTTTCAGGAACTTCAATGGCCACTCCAGGAGCAGCAGGAGTCGCTGCTCTAATGCTACAGGCAAATCCTGCCCTAAGTCCGTTTGAGGTCAGAAATTTCATGCAGGAAACTGCAGAATATCGGGCCTGTACATACATGGGAGATCCTGCCGGTATTGATGGCTGTGATGATAACGATGCACAAAACCTTGTAACAAAGAATCGTCAAAACAATGTCTACGGCCATGGTGAAGTTCGCGCTCTAGAGTCTGTATTGGCTGCTGCTGAAAAATACTACATGTTTGATACATCCTTGTCAATCACAATAGAAACTGACCCAACTCATGACAATGCACACACACACATAACTCCTAAAGATTCAATCAAATTCACTACTTCTGGTGGTATCGAGACCATTCAGTGGCGTAGTAATCACATAGTTGATGATTGGACAAACCTACATACCTACGAGAGAACAGATACAAGCGGTGAGATAACAGGAACAGATATTATTCACCAACTAGAACATCTGCCTGGAATAGACCTTGATGGCAACCACACAATTTCTGTTCGTGGTCTACAGTCCAATGATTCGGATGGACATTCCTCTTCTCCGCTTGTTACGATCGACATAATGCTGATGGATTCTGCTTCTGCGTTTGTAAGCGAAACTGAGGAAACACCGGGTTTCACATTCTTGACCATTTCAGTTGCTTCTGCTATTGCTATTTTTGTCAATCAAAGGAAAACTAAGGCAAAATTCAACGAAGAGAATTGAGGCAAAAAAAGCGTAATTTTTCACCGCTTGCAGGCGGTGATGTAATGAATGGTTTGCTGTGACATATAGTCATGGCGTGGCTCAAAGATCCCGAGGGTGTAGGTCATCCAAAAATTGGGTTAACATACATATTGCTGCGTAAATTGAATCGTTCCCTTATGTCTACATGGTTTAGAGAATTAGATATCGTAGATAATGAAAATATGCCACATGAGGGAGGTATTATGTTTGTTGCGTGGCACCCTAGTGGGTTGATTGACCCAGTATTGTTACACGCATCTTTACCCGGAAAATTATCAATTTTGGCTAAACATACATTGTTCAATTTGCCAATACTAGGACGGTTATTCTCAGCAGCAGGAGCTTTACCAATTTATCGTGCTGTTGATAGTGATGACCCTGAGAAAACCAAGAAAAACAATGCTATCATGCTCGAAAATGTTGGAAATGAAATTTCTAAAGGAGGCAGACTGTTATTGTTTCCCGAAGGCAGAACTCACTCAGAATCAAATGTTCACCGAGCCAAAACAGGCGCTGCAAGAATAATGTTGATGGCTTTAAGAAATGCAGAGCTAAACGGTTACGTAAAGCCAAATTTAATTCCTGTAGGATTGCATTACTCCAATTCTCAAAAATTCAGAGAAAGGGGGGCAGTCATCCTAGAGCGGCCGATGCAACTTCCGGAAATACCCCCTTTAGTTGAGGATCAAGAACAACAAATTTTGCTCGATAAAGAATGGGTTGTAACGGTTACAGAATCGATTGAATCGGAATTAAAGCGAGCAAGTTTGTCTAAGACTTCATGGGAAGAGAGACGATTGATTTGGTTGGCTAGAAGCGTTGTGCATGCAGAAAGAGCGATTCAAAGTGGCGAAAAGATACAACGCCCGAGCTTTTCAGAATCAGTCATTGGGGCTCGCCGAATGAGAGCCGGATGGGAATATTACAACGCTAATAATCCAGAAAAGATTGGTCCTTTGGTGGTTAAGTCAAAGGAACATTTCGCCGAATTAGAATCAATCGAGGCCACCCCATACGACGTTGCTGCTAAACCTGAGAAGCCTAGCCTGTTTGGCTACATAGGTGCAATTGTCTCGTGGTTCTGGGTTGCTTCATGGATGTTGGGTTTGGTTACTTGGAGCGCAATTTTAGGCAATGTGCCCCCATACCAGGCAAATTATCTAACTATGTGGCAAATGAAGAAAAGAGGTGTGTCAGAATCTATTCACAGCACCTTAAAAATAGGCAGTGCAATGATTATGTTCCCTATTTGGTGGATTTTTGTATCTCTGGCGGTGACGGTTATTTTTCTTGCAACCGAAAGCCCGGTCTACATTTTGTTGAACAAACACTGGTTGCTAGCATTATTCACTAAAATTAATCCTGTTGTTCTGTTTTTCATTCTACTGATTTGGTGGCCAACATCTGGTAGATTGCATATGAAACTCTATTCAAGACTGGTAAGGAATTGGCGTAATTTGAAGCGTTGGAAGAATTGGCGAAGAAATGAATTACATTGGCATGATTTACAAATCAGGCAGAGAGAAATTGGTAGTTTATTGATTAAGTTAGGTGATGGGCTAATACTGCCCGGTGATGAGGACTGGAGCGAACCATTTACCGGTGATGATGATTATCAAAACGTCAAATCGCGAGTTTGAAAACCGTCATTTTATCCCTATATTGATATGCATCCATTGGTAGGGTGGATTGGGTGAGCAGGTGGTAGGTTCAGAATATGTGAAAATGACTCCCTCTGCTGACAAATCTATTTGGAATGCATCGGTAAACAAAAAAGAATTTGAGTTGTTAATCAATTCTAATGCAGTACTCCTTGATGTCCTTAGAGACCGGGTAGGTACTCTAGGTGTCAAAAGGGGTTGTGATCTTGGTACTTGTGGTTGTTGTACGGTGATGATTGACGGCGAGCCCCGACTATCATGCTTATGTTTAGCGGGACAAGTTTCTGGTTCTGAAATCACTACAGTAGAAGGCTTAGCAGATGGTGCTCATCTTGCCCCAATTCAAGCCTGCTTCGCAAAATATGGTGGTTCACAGTGTGGTTTTTGTACGCCAGGATTCTTAATCGCTTCTCAAGCATTACTCGAGGAAAACCTATCTCCAACAGATGACGAGATTGCTGATGCAATTGAAGGCAATTTGTGCCGATGCACAGGTTATCAGCAGATAATTGAGTCTATTCAAGAGGCAGCAAAAATACACCGGGGAGAAGTTGCTGGGCCGCAACCGGCATCGGCACCTCATCCAGATCCTCATCCAGATGGTCCGGGCGAACCATCAATGCCACCAGGTCATGCGAAGTGAGATTTATGTCAGCAGGATATCGTCAACAACCTGGTAATTCTTCCCAACAACGGAAAGATGGTAAGAGAGTTGCTGGTAAGCAAGTTTTCCCACCACCTGGCTCAGGTGGTTCAAATCCAACCATGAAGCCAAGAGATCTCGATTTTATCCCTGAATCCGTTGGTGGGAAGGAGCCACAACCAGCAGGTTCGCACATTCATGACAGAATAAGGACAGGAACTGTGGTTGGCAAATCACTGCAATTAGTAGATTCAAATGCTAAAGTAACCGGACAGGCTTGGTACGGTGATGATGTTCGATTACCTAACGAAACCATTGGTAAGATATTACGCTCGCCACACCATTATGCGAAAATAAAATCAATCGATACATCGAAAGTAGAGGCTTTACCAGGGGTAATCTCAGTTGCTACAGGTCAAGACGCTCCGCACCGTTTTGGAGTATTGCCAGTCACCAAGGATGAACACGCGATGGCAGTAGAAAAAGTAAGACACATGGGGGATTTAGTGGCATGTGTTTGCGCGGAAACAGAAGCAATCGCCATAGAAGCCCTATCATTGTTTGAAATTGAATGGGAAATTTTAGAGCCAGTTTTTGACCGTAAAATGGGCTTGGAGGACGTCGATGAGCCAATTCATTGGAGAGGAAAATATCACTTGTCAAAAACCAATGTACAGAAGAGAGTTTTCCAAGAATTTGGCGACCGCTCTCTTGTTGACAATCCCCACGCTTCATCACATGGAAAGTGGAGTATGGAAGGAGTCCACCACGGATTTACCGAACCACATGCTGTGGTAGCTCACTGGGATCCAAATGGTAGACTACAGTTATACACGCCACAACAAGTCCCACACTATACACACAGAGCATTGTCTACTGTGTTGGATGTTCCAATGCATCAGATAAATGTGGTAAGAACATTTGTTGGAGGCGGATTTGGTGGCAAATCTGACCCATTCCCTCATGAGATGTGTGCTGCAATTCTTGCTAGAAAATCAGGTCGTCCAGTAAGGATTACCTTTGATAGAGAAGAGGTTTATTGGATAAACCGCGGCAGGCACCCTAGTGACATCGAAGTAAAGATGACTGCCGATAACATCGGTAGAATTTCAGGCTTTGATATTGATGCTTTGATTGATGGTGGTGGTTTTGCCTCATTTGGACATGTAACCTCATATTACAACGGAGTACTTGCTACTGCACCTTATGAGTTAGGCTCCTTCCATTATACCGGTGCTAGAGTATGGACCAATAAACCAGCCTCCGGAGCAATGCGAGGGCATGGTGCAGTAAATACTAGATGTGCGGTAGAAGTTGGTTTAGACGAAATGGCAGAACAGATGAATGTCGACCCGATCGATCTTCGTTTGGCAAATTTATTGCCCCCTCATAGCCGCACAATTACCGGATTTAGAATAACCTCTAACGGCATGAGAGATGCGTTGGAAAAGGTTAGAGAAGGATCAAATTGGGATAAAAAATTCCGCCAACTTCCACTAGGAAAGGGAATCGGAGTTGGTTGTGGATTCTTCATTTCCGGTTCAGGTCTCCCTATCCACTGGGATCCAAACCGATTTCCTCACGCCACAGTACATATCCAAGTTGATATGGATGGCGGAGTAACTGTTCATACCGGAGCTGCAGATATCGGACAGGGTTCTACTACAGCAGTTGCTCAAGTAGTGGCAGAGGTACTTGCTTTGCCGATAGAGATGATTCATGTAAGGAGCCATGAGAGTGATACTGCCCCCGTAGATTTGGGTTCATACTCTAGTAGAGTGACCTTCATGAACGCAAATGCGGCCATAAGAGCTGCGTTGGAAATACGCGAGCAGATTCTAAAAGCCGCTTGGGATATCCTTGGATATCACCCGAATACATTAGTTTTGAACGATAGGAGAATCTACTACAAACATGACCCTTCAATAAGTGTATCATATCTCAAAGCACTACACAAGGCTCAAGAGGACAAAGGTTCACTAATCGCTAGCGGTGCTTACCGTTCTCCACCTATGGGTGGAGTACACAAAGGTGCAGCAGCAGGTCTTGCCCCAGCATATTCATTCTCTGCATATGTTGCCGAAGTCGATGTTGATGTAGAATTGGGCCTTGTCAAATGTACTAACGTTTGGGCTGCACATGACTGTGGAAAAGCTCTCAATCCATTAGCAGTTAAAGGTCAAATTATCGGTTCGTGTCACATGGGACTTGGTCAGGTGCTATCCGAAAAAATGGTATATGGAAGGACAGGACATTTGCAAAATGCCAATCTATTGGAATACAAAATACCGTCTGTTCATGAAATGCCTCACGTAGAGCCGATTATAATCGAGTCTTGTGACCCTGAGGGTCCATTTGGAGCAAAAGAAGCCGGAGAAGGTCCTCTTCTGCCGATTTTACCTGCAGTTGTAAATGCAGTTTACGACGCTATTGGGGTTAGATACAGAGATTTGCCTTTGACACCAGATATTGTCTACAAGGGCATAGAGCGTAAACGTAGGTCATTGAAATTGAATGATTGCTTGGATCTGCCAAGTCCGAGGCTAAAACATGGACCTATGCAAGCAGAATTGGTATCCAGAGCCGCTGAGCATAAGTTGCGTGATAAGGCTAGACAGAAAACTGAAGACACATCACATTATGTCAACGGTGTGTTATTTGGCTTTGACCCGAATATCCCACTTGAAGACCAAGTCGACGGATGGCGAATGGCTACTGAACCTGATCCTGAACAATTAGCTGAGTTAGGATTGGCTGGCAGAGCATGGTTGAAGAAAACCCAACGAGAAATGGGAGGCGAATCATAATGTTGATGCCACCATTTACCCTTCACCACCCGACCTCCATCGATGAGGCAGTAAATATTGCATCTTCCATACTGAATAATCAAGAGGAGTTCGATTGGGTTGCAGGAGGAACCGATGTCTTACCAAATTACAAATGGCGAATTAATCCAAAGCCACATGTTATCTCACTAGCAAAAATCCCAGAAGCTAATGAGGTGTCGTCACATGAGATTGGTTGTATGACAAGACTATCCTCTCTCACTGCGGCAAACGGAGTACACCCACTGATAGTTGAAGCCGCATCAAAAATAGCCTCCTCGCTTATTAGAAAAAGCGCTACAGTGGGCGGTAATTTATGTCTTGACACGAGATGCTTCTGGTATAATCAAAGCGAAGACTGGCGCCGTTCAATAGATTGGTGCCACAAAGCCGATTGCGGTACAGGGGCTGATTGTCGTGTTATTCCGAATCAAAACACCTTGTGCGTCGCTACGTATCAGGGCGATTTGGCGCCAAATTTCATGGCATTGGGTGCTGAAATCACGCTAGTCAGTCCAGAAGGAGAAAGGAATATTCCGTTAAATGAATTTTACCAACTTGACGGAATGAAAAAGAATGTCTTGAAGCCTGGTGAATTTATGCTAAAAATAACACTGCCAAAGGACTCTTTTGATTACACGGGTAGTTATCAGAAATTGCGAATGCGCGAATCTTGGGATTTTCCAGAGGCGGGGATTTCAGCAGTGTGGAAAAAAGGTGATTATTCAACGCTGAAAATCGCATCAACAGCTCTAGAGTCCATACCGAGGGTTCACTCACAGCAAGTATCAGACTTTGCTGTATCATGGGAAAAAGGGACAAGTTTGTCACAGCTATCAGATGCGGTAAGGAAATCTGTAAAACCAGTCAATAACACTGCATTACCGCCAAATTACCGAAAATCAGTAGTCCGAATTTTGACTAAAAGAGCATTAAAAAACATTGGATGTGAATGAATGAGTTGGTCAAAAAAACTCATTACATCGATATTATTTGCGTCTACACTCTTCGTTAGCACAATTCCTCAAGTGAGTGCTCAGGATCAAGTTGAAGTCCCATCATGGGAAGTTGGATGGGAGACAAATATGGCTGGCGTCTATGAGCTGGAGTTGTCTGGTGATGGCGATATATTAGATTCTATAGAATTCTTTGTGGCTAATGAGCGAATGGTTGATCTTAATCTAGAGATTACCATTGAATGGAATGAATCTGACATACCGATAGAATTGGAGTATGATGAATCAATATCAGTTGTAGCATCTGATAATCAGACATTTAGTATCGAAATATCTGATGTTACAGGGTATACATTTAAACGGTCACCAACGCAACCTGCGACTTTGTTACTGACCGCCCAAGAGGTAGCATTTGAGCAGGCAATTTCCACACAGGAAATTGACGCTGAATTATCTGTTCCACGAGTGTATGATCTAGCCATTGAGTCACAATCGAAGGACGAGATTCTCTATTCAGGCTCATCAGTAGAATATAACATAATAGTGACTAACAATGGTAACGCAAAAGAAGTAATCAAAATGCCGGAATCATCGGTTAAATCCTGCCCTGGCGTCACAATTGAGGGACTTGAAGGAATAGAGGACATCGAATTGCAGGGCTTTGGTTCGGATTTGCTACACGGTATCCGAATCTCTGCATCTAGTTCGCAATCAGAAAGGATGTGTGAAGTCACTATTTCAATAAAATCGGCAGGAAATGGGCAAATTGTTAGTACCATTTTTCAAGTGGAAGTAGTCTCAAACTCTGCCAGTGATGACGACCTAATGATTCCCGATACTGACCAGCCTAGTGACGACTCTGAGACACAATTAACCGAGACAAATACTTTGAATTTTTTAGGGATATATGAGATAATTCTAATCGTATTTTTTGCTATGTCTTATCATTGGCAGAAAAGATGTTAAAAAAAGGGCCACTGGTCACGATTTCACTGGGAATAACCATCAGCATTTTTTGCATTCGAGCCGTATAAATCATTGTATGACTGTGCTCATCAATGAGCAAGCATTATGAGTGGAAAGAATTTCGAGGTGTTAGTAGTGCGTGATGCATTGCCCAAAAGGGGGAATTATGTGGCAGAAGAAGAGCGTAAAAAAATCAGTCTTGAGACCTGGCTCAAGGTTGGATTTGCTGCGTCTCTTCTAGTCTCAGTAGTACTTATTAGTCTGGTCAGTCTAAATAAAGAGACAGTCTTTTCCCCATATGAGCAAGATCAAGATTACTTCAATATTCAACTCACAGAAATGCGGGCAAATCTTGGAAATGATGGTAGTGGTTACACCGTGGCAAACACGATGTCAACTCCGATGTTAGTTAACGATTGGAAAGACCCTCACCGAACTCTGTTAGTCATTGCGGCTCCTGAGAAACCTTTTGATTCTGCAGAAGCCTCAGCAATCTATGACTTTGTAACCAAAAAGGGTGGAAAGGTGGTATTAGCATCCAACTCAACCAACGCTCAGTTAGTTGCAAGTGAGTTTGGTGTCAAGTATTTCGATGCACCTGTTGTCGACCCATTCCAATTTTACGAAGTAGCAGACGAAGCTGGAGATGGATTAAACCCAGATGAAAGGAAACTTTGGGCAGCTGCCAGTATTACAAGGGATGTGACACAAATGGGTGATGAGAAGCACGTCCCTTGCTCTGATACCGCCATTTCTAACGCACAGGTTAGTGATTGTAGAATGCCTGTACTATTCCATCGAGCAACAGCAATTCAAGTTCTCGAAGACGATGTTAAGGATAATCGAGAGGTAATGGTACTTGCCCATGCATCAACTCCAGCTTTTATTGCTCGACAAGACACGAATATTGACAATCTGAATAATCCCACATTAGGTGAGGGTAAGACGGGGCTAATAATTCGGATGGATTTCCCTGGCATTGAAGTTTTGGAAGAACAACCAAATAACAACTTTGGTGAGGTGGATGTGACAGGTTCAATCGTTTTTGTCTCTGACCACTCTGTCTTGGCTAACCATCTTTGGAATCAAACCATTGGTGAAGAGACTGGTAAGCAACAATGTGAATCTCCCCTGTATGTCTCGAACGCGTTAGGAAATTCCCACGCGTGCTGGGATAGTGCATTGTTTTCCAGTAATAGTGGCGAGGTAGTTTGGAACGGTAATGGGCCATATTTCCAAGCATTATTTTATGACATGATGGAATTTGATAACGAAGATATTACTACCAAGATAACCAGAGATCCATCGGAATTTAACCTAGTATTCGACGAAAGCAGACATGTATCAAGCGCCCTATCATCTCCGTTTACCGAAGCCATTGGAGCAGTAGTACTACTAACCAGCGACAATGTGTTGAAATGGTTAATTATCCTAAATCTGTTTGCCTTGTTGGCAATCGCAATTATGGTTGTTCCAGAAAAAGAGAATTGGAGACATGTCTTTGACTTGACTAGATTCAGAGAAAGACCGGCAAAGATAGATTCATCCCAGTACCAAATGCGAGTAAGAGAAGCATTTTTGTCCAAGGTAAGACAATTCAATGACCTCACAAGAGACGAATTCGCTCGCAAATCACCTGCGGAAATAATGTACATGGTAAGAGATCCGCGCTTAGTAGAACTAATAAGTTCTAACCGTTCCTACTCCAACGAAGAATTACGGGAAGTGATTCCCCAAATACGTCGTTGGGGTAAATGAAATTAGGAGGAAATAGACATGCAACCAGCCCCCCCACCCCAGCCTGCGCCAACGCAGCCAGGGATGCCAGCAGTACCTGCACCGGCAGCGC